>Ga0182011_10000035_pt1 | contig 95554 bp, 98 predicted proteins | sample 711E1DmetaG_FD_120481 | JGI IMG/M metagenome (GOLD analysis project Ga0182011, IMG submission 120481) | Permafrost microbial communities from Stordalen Mire, Sweden - 711E1D metaG | ecosystem: Environmental > Terrestrial > Soil > Wetlands > Permafrost | place: Sweden: Stordalen | collected...
TCTGTATATTGCATGTGATCAGGTTCCCGTTCTGGTTAACATATGGTACGCACGGATTTATAATTTATATACTCACGGCCGGTTCCCGCTTTGATCTTTCAGGTGCGATCAGTTTACCGGGGGTGGAGAGGAAAAACCTGCGGGAAGGGGATTATCTCCCGCCTGCTCCCCCGCCGCCAAACCCGCCACCGCCGCCAAACCCGCCGCCACCGAACCCGCCACCGCCGGAACTGCCGTGGCCTGGTGGTGAGAAGCTCGCGAGCGGGAGGAAGGCAGCGGTCATTCCTATAGCACCTACCGGAATGCCGGTGTCCGCGACACGGATATTGAGCGCTTTCATGGCTTTTTCCACTTTATCCCCGACACCGAGTGCGGTGCCGTACACAAGCCAGTCGCCCCACATCGAGAGATCTGCAGGGGCATATTTCTGTATCATCGCCATGTCCGAGAGGAAATGGGTGAAAGCGTCCCACTCCAGCTTCTCCTTGTACCGGTCATCTTTCCAGTGACCGAACAGGGTGGAGGGGGCAGCAAAGGCGATGGCTGCCTGTATCATGACACCAATCCAGAGCACTATAGCAGGAGCGAGAATATAGGACTGCATGGGCTCGACAAAGAACAGGATCAGGGTGATCCCAAACAGTACGATACTGGTGAGCCCCAGCGGAAGGATATGCTCTCTGCCATCAACAATATACTGCGTGGAGAGGCTGGAATCCACCCTGCCAGTAACATCAGTGAGCGAGCGCTGGTATTTAAGAGCTTTCTCCTCAGCGGTCCTGTTGACTTTGGCTTTTTTTGCCAGCTCCCCGATAGCGTCGGTATCGAGAGTCCCGTCTTCTGATACCAGCTGGAGAAACATAAGCACCCGCTGTTCGTAGGAATCCAGGTTAGCATTGGAAAGGGTTTTTACGATAATGCCTTTTCCCTCTCCTTTTTCAGTGATGGAGATATTCTTGCGCCGGTGGAGATCCAGCAGGGTTGCATAATACCCGTCCTCATCGAAATCAAGGGCATCGCCCTTGAAGAGCAGGTTGACCTGCCAGGGCTTGAGGTTCGTGCCAGGAATGGTGCTCAGGTACGCCGGGACCGTGAATTCCTTCTCCCGCCCGTACCGGTTATAAATGACGATGAGGAGCAGGGGAACGAGAATTACCGCAAGTTTCCCGAGAATATTCATGAAATATGCTGCGTAGTAGGAGACGTTGTACCAGAGCGCCGCCGAAGATGTCTTGCCTCTGACATCATCAACAGCGGTCCTGAAGCCCGGGAACTGGCTGAATCCTGCGGAGGGGCCCAGCATCTCAACCGAGAGGATCTCATTTGCGGCAAGACTGCCGGTGATGACATAGGTATCCCCTGCCTTCTCGGTCTTCAGGGAAGGCGGGTACGCATAGACCTGGTCAATACCCGCGGCGGGGATGGTGATCGTAACCTGGCGGTAGGGAATATGCGTCTCCCCGGCCAGCTTCAGGTTCAGATGGGTGGTGGATGAATCATATTCGAGCGGTGGGTTGACGATATAGGTATACTTCGCGGTATACTGGCCGGCATCGTAGTGGTCAGGATTGAAGATCCCGACTTCGTTGTCCTCTGCAAGGTCCGCAATCGTGCTCTTGGACGATTCAGGATCTGACGCGCCGTAGACGGTGACATCCCCGTTTTTATCCTTGACATACCCCGTTGTCCCGGGTGCCGGGGTTATGGATAACAGCTTGATGTAGGGTTCCGAACTGGTGGTGAGGGTGACCGGGGCCTCCCAGGAACGGTAGAGCATGCGGTACTCCCCGCCGTTCGCGACATTATACGTGTACTGTTCCGAGAGTTTCCCGTCCGCTGACAGGGCAGCATTATAGGAACTGACAGTGAGATCCCCGTCAAAAAGCGGACCTGCCGCCGTGATGAGGAGAAGGGCGATGAGCCCGAGGGCAAGCCCGGCTCCCACCACCCATGCCAGTTGTCGTGTCTCGCTCACAGGAATTACCCTTTAGAACTCAATCTTCGGAGGAGTCTTGATCGCTTCCTCGAACTGGAGGTACTCGAGCTTGATGAGGCCCATCAGTTTGGCAACAAAATTCGAAGGAATGGTATCCACCATGGTGTTGAATTCCTGCGAGATGTTGTTGAAGGTATAGCGCTGGCGGGCAATTTCATCCTCGAGACCCTTGATAGAGTCCATCATGCTCATGACCGTACCGGAGGTCTTGAGGTCGGGGTAGTTCTCCGCGACAGCAAGCAGTCGTCCAAAGATGGAGCGGGATTCTGCCTCGACCTTATTCAAGTCCCCGGGTGAAGCCGTTGCAACACTCGCCCGCATGGCAGTGACTTTCTCAAGGGTCTCCTTCTCAAAATTGGCATAGCTCTTGACCGAGCCGAGGAGCTGGTCGATCATGTCGAGCCGCTTTTTCATAGCTACCCGGATCTGGCCGAGTGTTGCTTCCGAGGAGTTCCTTAGGCTGACAAAGCGGTTGTAGATGCTGATTACCCACAGGACCAGCACTACAATAACAAGGGCGACAATGCCCAGGATAATCCATGTAACTATATCCATAGTTCTCAGTATAGTGATACGCTTTCCTAAAGATAAGCACATTGGGAGATTGAACAGATAAAAAAATCAGTCTACAATAAGGAATCCTACAACCCGCAACTTCCCTCCTTCGAGATAATGGAGAACAACACGAGCGCCAGGGGGGTATACGAGCGCCTTTTCCATCGTGAGAGTCAGGGTAGGCATCCGCCAGTCGCTGTCAACAACCGCCTTTTCAAGCCGGGTAGGGAGGAACTGCATCCAGTGACCGGCGTAGAGTACCATACCTTCCTTTAACGGTGCCGGCCAGTATTTCACGAGCTGCGATTTCCCGGAGATCGTTGTCGCGGACCTTAACACAGGATCACTGGTCAGGACAAAACCGCGGTCGAGGTCTTCTGATTCAATATTCTTGAGTGCGAGACCGACCCGGTCACCGGTGATTGCTGACTCTGCATCGTCGTCGTGTTTCTGGATAGAGCGAATCTGGGCGGTCTTCCCGGTTGGAAGGACTTTGAGTGTTTCGTGCTTTTTTATCATTCCCTGTGCCACGGACCCGAGGGCTACAACGCCGACACCTTTCACATTGAAGTGAGCGTCGACAGGTACGACACCGTTACCCGCGGACTCGTGCGATTTCTGGTGGGCCGTCTGTTTGACGGCGATATCAAGCATTTTCTCGCGCAGGCCGACCATATCCTCTTCAAGGAGTTCGTAGTGTTCGAGGACGGTACCTTTGATGAGCGGGGCGATCTGGTCCGGCGAGATATAGTTTTTGAGAATGAGATAACCGGCAGATTTGCCAGCACACTGGAGCATCAGCACACATTCACCGAATGAGGCGTTGATCTCGTTCACAACCAGAACCACGCGGTCCGACATGGAGACCGCATAAAACAGCGAAGATAGCTTCTCAGGATACCGGGTCGGCTCGATGAAGGTAACGGTTGCGTCCCCCTTTTTCAGGTTATAAAAGGTGATATCGCTCGTCGTGCCTTTCTTCCCGAGATCCTTTGCATAATCCGGAGGAGCAAGGACTGCGACCGTAAGATTGGACATGATGAAAAATATTAACCTGAAAGTATTAGGGGTTTGGCTCATTTGCGCATTTTTCACCAAATGAATAATTCACATCATGATATGCATCGGTATTCAAAGATCACTACCGTGTATTATGAGTGGGTACGTATGAGGGTGCTCCGTCACTTCACTATATTTAAATAGTGTTTTCACAAAAATTCCTCAATCAATAAAGAGGGATTATCATTGCACGAGTAAAAACCAATAAAAAAGGAAGAGCGGGAAAGCAACAGGAGGTTACTTCAGTTCAGGAAGAGCTCTGGAAAATCGCCTATATCATTTTATGCGGCATCCTTCTCCTTGTAACGGCCTATATGCTTTTTTCTGTGATATCGAGCCCCGGATCCGGATGGGATTACCGTGTATATATGGGTGCAGTAAACGCACTGAATCAGAACAAGGACCCCTATATCCTTGATAATATCAAGGATTACGTCGGGGACTACCTCCCCTTTGTCTATCCCCCGCACACGTTCATCCTGTTTGAATTCCTGTACCTCTTCCAGAGTATCGGGGTTTATCGCCTCTTCTTTGCAATCCTCATGCTGATCAGCGCGTATCTTATCTGGCAAATTGATGAAAAACACCACTATCTTTTTTTTATCACCCTGTTAATTGCTGGATTCATCAGCACCTACTGGAACTTTCTCACAGCCAACGACAGCATTGTTTTTCTCTTTTTTACATCCATCATCTTCTATCTGCTCAAAAAAGATCGTTTCACTGAATCTGCGATCGCAACCGGCCTGATGGCGTCGTTCTCGCTGTTTCCCATACTCTTTGCTGCGATATTTGTTCTCGTCAGGAGAACACTTGCGGAACGGTTGAAACTGATATGCATCGCGGGAGGGACTCTCGGGGTCATTCTGGTATTGTCCTATATTGCAAACCCGTCTCTTATGGTATCGTTTATTCATTCCCTTACATCTGACACAAGCGTGATCCATGAAAGCGGCGGGATGGCAACTCCCACACCATACCTTATGTTCGGGGATATCACCAAAGGGCTCGGGACGGGGAGTGTTGTTTTTACTGCAATTCTTTCGTTACTCTATATTGGTGTGGTCGTCGCCGCAACGTATTTTTTCGTCATGAAAAACCAGGAGGATACCTTCAGGGTCTATCGCCTTGGATACTTATCGATTTTTATGATATTACCGAGGTTAAAACCTTACACATTCCTTATGCTCGTTGTTCCGCTCTACTTTTTATTGAAAGAATCCAGTTATAAGGCAAAACTTCTGATTTTTACCGGTATCTCCCTGTTTCCCTTGTTTGTGTACCTGAATTACTTTACTAATCCAGACCTGGTCCCCTCTCTGGTCAACTTATATGCACAATCAATGAGCCTCTTTTTCATTTTTGCATATATTATCCTTAATGATCGCTATGGATCACGAGAGCCCGCATAAATTTTTTTTATTCATTTCATGGAGTTGTATAATTCGGTGATCAAGGGAAGAATCATAATCTCCTTTAGGCTTGAATTTCCCTGCACGGATTGGACGATTACAGGGAAGATCGTTTTTCCTTATTGTAATTAGTGCTGCGCACCTATTTGGAACCAGTTTTTATTCCTGAGGATTTTTTTCAAATGACTTACTGAGGGATTTACTGCCACAAATATCAGGACAATTAATACAAAATATTCAACACAGAAAAATCCAACCGTCATGAGGTACCCAGGTGAATTAACCGGATTCAGATATTCGGCATTTGTATAGAAGGTTCCAAACAACAGCGGAAATTCAATATAGGTAATTATCTGAACGAAGAAGAACAGCGCCACGGCGTACAGACGATCGGCAACAAGCAGGCACACGAGGGGGGTAAACCATACAAGATACTGCGGGCTGTGATATTTCATGAAAAAGACAACAGAAAAAATTGACAGGGCTACAAGTTTCAGGAGCGAGGTCCGACTGATTTTTTCCATGGCGAATGCAAAAAAAATCAGAAAAAGCAATACAATCCCCAGTAATGCATACATCAGATTTGAGATCACATCAATCGAAATGTTAATGTTCAGTATTTCGTGCAAAACTGCATACACGACATAGGTCGGTGTATTGACATACACAGTACTCCTGATCAGACTCGTTGAAAAATACTGACTGATAATTGCTGGTTTCAAGATAAGGACCGGCAGTGCCACCAGAAGAAACAGCGGGATAAAAAATTTTAGTACCTGAAGGATCTCCTCCTTCAAAGACGTTGTCCTTGCATTATACAACATGATGAATGGCAGAGCAATGAGAGGGAAGATTTTTGCGAGCGTTCCGGCAGTATCTACAAGATATCCCTTCATATTCATCCCGTAGATGGTGAACAAAACAGCGACCATAAGAAGACATGTGGGAAACGCATCATATTTTGTCAGAACAAAATAGGCTGTGGAAAACGCAGCTGAATAAATAAGCGCTGCGAGAAATGCTTTTTTTTCATCATAAATCTTCAACCCTATGAAATAAATACATAAAACTGTACCGATATCGCAAATAACCATCAGGGCCTGAAATGTGAGAACAAAAGCATACTGGTTCATCGTCAGAATGGCAGGGATTATTGCAAGCAGAATGGGAATGAGAGCAAGGGGGGGATAATCAAACGGGAAATCCGCGTAAGGGAGCTGCCCGTTCACGACCATCATGCCGTGCTCAAAATAATATCCGAAATCGAACAGGTCAATAAATGAATGAAAAACGGAGGTTGTAAGGAACAGCACAACGAATTTCATCATTACAGAGACAAGGATTATATAAAAAATGTGAAGTTTGACAACATCCGCATCGAGATTATCGAACTGTTCATTGAGAAAGGTAAACGGAATCCTGCCTTTTTTTCCTTTCTTTACAGACGGAGATATTTCATCCTTACTCTTCTTTCCCATGGTGAATCCCTTGTGCCATTTTTTATTGATGAACCGTGTTTGTATCAATTCCAGAAAAACCCTCGGTTTTATTGAGAGGTAAAAGTGGAGGAACGTGAGATAATATCACATTCTTGTCCAGGTAACACGCCGGTTGATGAGGAAATTCCAGACAAATGCAATCAGAATTCCGATAAGCTGAGCTGCCAGATAATAAACCGCAAACCACGAGATCAGCATCAGGAATATCGCATAATTGATCGCTGCACCGCCGACAGATACCAGATTGAATGCTGCAAGGCGGTGCCACCTGCTGGATACTTTCCTGTTTTCAGTGGAACCGAATGTCCAGAGGTCATTCCAGATAAAATTGTTCAGGATAGCGATCTCAATGGCAATGGGACTTGCTAGGTCCTTATTCAGGGTAAAAAATTCGACCAGGACAAACAGAATCCCGAGATTAATGACAATTCCTGAAATTCCCACAATCCCGAACTTGAATACCCGCTTCCATTCCCGCCATGCCGCACTCTGGTGGTGGGTGAATGAGTGGACGGTGATATCAAGAACCTGCTGGGCATATTCAATAATCGTCCTGATCTTCAGCTTGCTCGACCCAATCTCCCGGTCCACAAACTCATACGGGATCTCTTTGTCTTTTGCCCATATCCCCTTGCCGAGCACCTCGAGCAGGATCTTATATCCCCGGGGTTTCAGGGAAGCGTTATCCACGACCTTTTTCCGAACGGCAAAAAAACCGCTCACCGGGTCCGTAATATCCGGAAAGAGAAGGCGCCCGAGAAACGTTGCCCCGGTTGAGATGATCCTCCGTTTCAGGGGCCATTTTTTAATTCCTCCCCCTTCCATGTACCGGCTGCCGATGACAATGTCGTTACCCTTCCGGATCTCCTCGTACATGCGGGGGATCAGAACGGGGGGGTGGGAAAAATCGGCATCGATAACGACAAATACATCTGATTTTGCATGACAGAACCCATCCGCAACGGACTGGGAGAGGCCGTGGTCTTGCCCGCGGATGAGGATCTCCACATTCTCTTTTGTCCTCATCAGCTCGTGTACGATGCAGATAGTTGCATCTGATGAATTATCATCGACAACAAGTATCTGACCATGGAGGGAGTGCTCATGGAAGACAGCGTCCACTGCCATTACGATATTGCGGATATTTGCCTCTTCGTTGAAGGTGGGTATGATAACGGTCAGGTCGAACATTATTACTCAAATCCGGATACATCAGCCCGACGTCAGGAGATAAATACCGGTATTCTCCTTCAATGACTTTGTATTATTACTCAGCCACGCAACAGCGTCGCCCTCCGGGTTCGCGGCACTGATATCTCCGGTAACAACAAAGAAGATCGTATTGTTGTTTTTCTGGGCCTGAATCGCTTTAAGATCCTCAGCAGTATATGCTGGCAACTCGATTGTGTGATCCGTTGTATTGGAGAAATAATAATCGAGCGGCTGGGATACATACCCCGGTACTACGACAACAAAATCCCCCTCCCGGGTGACCTGCTGGAGCTCGGTTGCAAAACCTCTCCAGTCTTCTTTGGTGAACCCGGAATAATACCCTGCGAGCATGGGGGTGTTGATAACCACCAAGAGAGCGATGAACCCATATATAACCCTTGGGGAGTTCATAAGGGTCAGCAACAGTTTGTGGGAAAGTGCGATCGCGATAAAAAAGACAATAGTCAGGAAGATAAGGTACCGGGGCTGCATCGGTATGATGTACGAAAGGAAATTGCTGATAACAAATGTGAGGACTGTAAGTGTTACCAGAAAGATGCCCTTGTTTTTATTCAGCAGAAATGCCTGGACAATTCCTGCGATAAACAGGAACAGAAGTAAATACATTGCAACTTCAGAACCGGAAATCTGTTCAAAAGTCGCGATAATAAGATCAGGCCCTTGAATCCCGAAAGTTGGTGCAGATGCCGACCGCTTCGCAAAAAGCTGAATTGTGACAAGAATAAGCGGGAGACAGATTATTCCGAATAAAACGCCGGCCGCACCAAATGGCTTGGCCACGCTGAGATTGCCCCGGATTTTCGGGACCAGTTCGTACAGCGCATACAGGATAAGCGCTCCGATGACGACCAGTGCATAAAAGTGCGACCAGAACGCAAGTGCAGAGAGAATACCGAAAAGTGCCCAGTCTTTAATATTGTTGTTTTTCAGGGCTCTGAAATAAAAGACCATGGAAAACGTAACGAAGAAAAGCATCATGGAATATGCCCGGGCTTCCTGTGAATAATAGATCAGGACCGGCGAAAATGCAAAAGCCGCGGCTGCTATTATCCCGACATTCCGGTCCACGAATTCCCGGCCGACAAGGTAGATGAGGGGGATCGTCAGGATGCCAAGCACGGCAGGAACAAATCTGAGAACCACCTCTGAATTCCCGAATGCCAGCATGACGTGCTCGGCCCAGTAGAACAACGGGGGATTGAATTCTCCCGCCGTCATGGCCTGCCAGATGTCAGGAATCGATTTGACAGCGGCATTTAGGGTCGAGGCTTCATCAAGCCAAAGCGAGTTATACCCAAGGTTGTACAACCGCAGGAAGGCGCCGATCAGGGTCAGTGAGAGAAGAAGTTGCAGGTACCGGCTCTGGAAAAGGGTCTCTTTGATATTTTCGATAGTCAGATCATGAAACGATCGAACCGGAGTTGAGTACTCTCCATCAAGATTACAAACCAGATCAGTACGTGATTTTTTTTCCTTTCCCCGATCCTCGCGTTTCTTCCCCATCGTAATCATTTACTATTTCGTAAATATTCTCATATAGATTATTGCTTTTCCCCTATGCCGGCAATTCGTGCCGGATCTTTTAAAAAAACAAAAAAATGCGACAGGTATAAGTCCATCATGGTAATTATTGCTCGCGGTTCGTTAGTGGGGATTCCAGTGCTGCAAGAAGTGCATCCATATTTCCCACGACCTTTGCGGACTGTTCGAGCATCAGGTTTACGTGTTCATAGTACCCAACCCTGCGAAAATCCGTCCGCAGGGCGATGACCGGTTTTCCTGATGCAAAGGCATACCCCATCTCCCACGCAGTCCCGGAATCGGCATCCGCCCCGTCAATGATGGCAACAACGAGATCAGATTCCTCAAGTGCTGTTTTATTCATTAAAAAAAGCCGTTCCTGTTCCCTTATGTCCCTTATATCAGTATCGTCACCGGCCTCCTGCGGCAGGTGAACCGCAAAGAGATGAGTTCTCAGGAACCGGGCGACCGAGGCGTTAAAAACACGTTCAGCATCAGAAAAAAGCGGGGCTGCGAGATAGACCCGATACCGGGCAAACACTGTTACGTCCATCGCGGGGACCGCGGGAAATTTTGAGAGAAATACACCCCTGCCTTCCCGTTTCGATGGTATGGCTCCTTCTGAACCGTAATAGGTACTGGATACACCGCAGGTAGGTGACGAGTTGACACCTATGATGCACAGGGGGGGGCCCCGTAGCCGGATGCTATCTCTCACCTCTCCTTCAAGTCTTTTCATGAGACCTGAAAATTCCGGCGTATTGAGCCGTTCGAGATACGTCCCGGGTTTCCGGTCCGCTCCAAGGTATATACTCTCTGGACAGGGAAGGGAAACGATCTCTATCCCGAACTTATTACAGCGTTCAACAACCTTCGCGAACAGCTCGAAATCTGAAGGTTTCGTGATACCTTCAGCACGGAGGCCGGGTTGAAGTACGCAGGGACTGCAGAGAACGTACATTGATACAGTGTGTGCACGCACAGATGATCAATGATACCCCTGTACGCATACCGGGACAACAGCTGTGATCCCCGGAAGTGCACGGTCAAGAAGCTTGAAAAGGCGGGTTTTTTAACCATTTTTACAAAAATTGCCAGGATCCCGCGAAATACCCTGCTTCTGGACCCCACTGCGGAACAGGCACTGTCACCCGCTGACCGGTACGTCAGGTCCATAACGGCCCTGGACTGTTCGTGGGAGGTTCTGGATACCGGCGCTCTAAGCTCATGGCGAATACGCCGGGCGCTCCCCTTTTTAATGGCTGCAAATCCGGTTAATTTCGGAAAACCCTGCAAGCTCTCTTCAGTCGAAGCGCTGGCGGCGGCACTATATATTTTAGGAGAGAAAGAGCGTGCCCACGAGATTCTGTCAAAGGTCAGCTGGGGTATCAGGTTCCTTGAGGTCAACCGGGAACCCCTCGATCTCTATGCAGAGGCAAAGGACAGTTCAGAAGTTATCAAAATCCAGGGATTTTATCTATAATCCATACCCATACCTGCCAGAAGACTGCCGTGGTAGTACCGCATAACCGCGTTTCATCTTTAATCGGTGATCGCGGGGTAAAAAACCATAGATATCAGGTCACCCTCAGACTGGCTGCTCCGTGCTGGTTTTCGCGGCGGGGTTGCGAGTTCTTTTCATCTGGACACCTGCTACAATACAAATGCCACCGGTAACCATTGCATACATTCCCCAGATCTTTACGAGTATAAGTGCGGTAAGGGAAGGAAACAGCGCCATCAGGAAACTTAAAAAAAGGGTCACCATACCGCACAGAACTATCGCGAGGTTCGTTTTCCATTCATCCGGCATGGAGCACCCGACAATAATCAACAGAACGCTGTTGATGATGGCAAGGATCGCCATGATAACGATGAATGTTGTAGCAAGAAATCCCGGTAACAGAATTGCAATTGCGGCGACGATAAGAGAGAGCAGTCCTGCGAAAAAAACGGGGAAACTGTAGATCAGCTCCTGCTTGACCGAAAGAGAGAATACAATCATGATGAGCCCGACAGCCAGGGCAAGGATACCAAAGAGGGTAAGGAGAATATCAATAAACTTCGATGTCCAGAAAAATGCATCAATACCGGAAATAAAAATGATGACCCCAATAAGGAGAATCTGCCACCACTGGACAGGTGACTCGGAAAGGACGAATTTTGGGAGATCCATATTAGTGGTGATATTTCTGAGTTGCCTTTAAATACCTGCCGCTGACAGGGAACGACACTGGCAGGTAACAGGCAGAATCTGACGGGCCGACCAATGGTTTACTTCAGGTTTGATAAACCGCATAGCTTTTTCCATTCCAGCGCAATGTACGATTATATGATCAAGGTTGCCATTAACGGGTACGGGACCATCGGCAAACGCGTGGCCGATGCGGTGGCTGCTCAGACGGATATGAAGGTGATCGGGGTCTCCAAGACACGCCCCAGCGCTGAGGCATTCGTTGCTAGGCAACGCGGGTACCCGCTCTATATTGCCGATATCTCAAAGAAGGCGGCATTCGAAAAAGCCGGTCTGATGGTCGCGGGTGCCGTTGAGGATATGTGTAAGGCCGCGGATATCATCGTCGATGCCACTCCCGGCGATGTCGGGGCGACAAACAAGCCGCTGTATGAAAAACTGGGAAAGAAAGCGCTCTGGCAGGGCGGGGAGGATCATGAAGTTGCCGGGTTTTCCTTCAACTCGTCCTGTAACTACAAGGATGCAATCGGCAGGCAGTTTGTCAGGGTTGTATCGTGTAACACAACCGGGCTCTGCCGGATCATCAATGAGATCGACAAGGAGTACGGGGTCACCCATGTCCATGCCATCATGGTCCGCCGTGGTTCTGACCCGGGCGAGATTAAGAAGGGCCCGATCGATGCTATTGTCCTCGACCCTGTTGGCGTACCAAGCCACCACGGCCCGGATGTCCTGAGTGTCCTTCCGCATATCTCCATCACCACAATGGCGATGATTGTTCCGACAACGATGATGCACATGCATGCGATCCAGATAACCACCAAGAAACCGGTCAGCAAAGACCGGGTCGTCGAGCTCATCAACAAGCACCCCCGTCTCGGGCTCATCAAGAAAAGTGCCGGGATCAGGAGCACGGCCGAGCTCAAGGAATTCGCCATGGATCTCGGGAGGCCGCGCTCCGATATCTGGGAGAACTGTATCTTCGAAGATTCCATTTATGCCAACAAGAACGAGCTCTGCTTCTTCCAAGCTATCCATCAGGAGGCAGATGTTGTTGTTGAAAACATTGATGCGATCCGGGCAATGATGGGCGGGGAGAAGGATGCAGCAAAATCCATCGCAACCACAAATGCTGCCCTCCATTTCACGACAATCCAGAATAACCATTAACACCCATCATCACCCATTCTTTTTGATGGACGCATACGAACGTGTTACCCGGAACACTGTCGAAGTCGTCACGGATGATGACCTCCGGGCGCTTCTTTTACAGCCCAATAAAAGAGTGTATGCCGGCTACGAACCGAGTGGCGAGATCCACCTTGGCCATCTCGTCACGATTAACAAGCTGGTGGACCTGCAGGCTGCCGGTTTCGAGGTCACTGTACTCCTTGCCGATCTCCATGCATTCCTGAACCGGAAAGGGACCATGGAAAAGGTACGGGAGCTTGCCGATTACAATAAGTGTTGCTTTGAGGGGCTTGGGCTTAAGAATGTTAATTATGTCCTCGGATCGGATGTCCAGCTCAACCATGACTATGAACTGCTGGTACTCCGGCTCTCGCAGGAGATCACTCTTAACCGCGCCACACGGAGTATGGACGAAGTGGGACGGCAGATGGACCACCCGACAGTTTCCCAGATGATCTACCCGATCATGCAGATGGCGGACATCGCCCTGCTGAAAGCGGATGCAGCGGTCGGTGGCATCGACCAGCGGAAGATCCATATGCTTGCCCGGGAGCACCTCGTCAACTTCGGGTACAGGGCGCCTGTCTGCATCCATACGCCGATCCTCAACGGGCTTGATGGCAAGAAGATGTCCTCCTCGCAGGGGAACTATATCTCGGTAGCTGATAGTGAGGAAGAGATTAAAAAGAAGTGCCAGAAGGCGTTTTGTCCACCGGAGATTGCAGAGAATCCCATCCTCCAGATCTTCCAGCACCATGTGTTTCCGCGGCTTCCTGAGATCACCTTAAAACGGTCGGAAAAGTTCGGAGGTGACCGTAGCTTCGTTTCCTATACGGATCTTGAAGTGGCGTATGGCAAAGGAGAGGTTCATCCGCTCGACCTCAAAAAAGCCTGTGGTGAATCGCTCATCGAGATTCTTGCCCCGGTAAGGGACTATCTCCGGTGAGCGGCAGGATATATGTTGGTGACATGTCTGTGAGTTCCGGAAGAGAGATCGACAAGAAACAGGATCAGTTCGATCAGCGCCTTGAAGAGATGGGTATCCGGATCAAGGATGCGGATCAGCTCAAGGTGCGGGAGGACGTTTTTGATGAGGTTACACTCCTCGCACTCTACAAGCTCGTGCACAAGAAATGGCTCTCCGTCATAGGCGGGTCTATTAGTACCGGAAAAGAGGCAAATGTCTTTTACGGTGAACGTGACGGGGCCTCAATTGCCATCAAGATCTACCGGATCAGGACCGCAAATTTCACGACCATGAGCTCGTATATTGTCGGTGACCGTCGGTTTTCGCATGTCAAGAAAGCAAAAAAGGAGCTTATCTTCGCATGGACGAAAAAGGAGTTTTCGAATCTTGTCCGTGCCAGGGATGCGGGGATCGCGGTTCCCGAACCGCTGGTCTGGGATCGGAATATTCTCGTCATGTCGTTTATCGGTGAGCGGGAGATCCCTTATCCCCAGCTCCGCAATGTCGAACTGGAAGATCCGAAAGAGACCTATGCCCAGATCACGGGTATTATCGATATCCTTTATAAAAAGGCAGAGCTTGTGCATGCTGATCTGAGCGAGTTCAATATATTGTACGGAGACAAACCATACCTCATAGATATGGGCCAGTCCGTCACCCGCGATCACCCCCGCGCCCTCCCGTTCCTGATGAGGGATATCAGGAACATCAACCGGTTCTTTAAAAACCGCTGTGAGGTCCGTACGGATATTGAAATTTTCAATGCCGTAACGGGGCGTAATGAAGCTGAACCATGATACCCGTTTATCAGGTTGTGAAAATACAGATATGTGGTGTAACGGTGCCCGCACAATACGGAATACAAGGTGAATAGACAAATGATACAGGAAGTTAAGATTGCTGGAAGCAGGGTTGGTGTACTGATAGGAAAGGCCGGTGCAACCAAAAAAGATCTGGAAACAAAAACACACACGACAATAACCGTTGACAGCAAGGAGGGGCTTATCAAGGTTGAGGCCACTGATGAGAATACGATTCCGCTTCTCCGTGCAGTTGAGATTATCAATGCCATCAACCGGGGCTTCTCCCCGGAGCGTGCCTTTGAGATGATCGAAGACGAGGACCTGCTTCTGGACGTTATCGACCTTTCAGCAATGACAGACGGCCCCCGGCAGCTGGATCGTCTCCGGGGCAGGATTATCGGGAAAGACGGTCGGGCCCGCGAACAGATCGAGGATATGACGGATGTTGAGATCTCTGTCTTCGGGAAAACCGTTGCACTGATCGGATATCCGGAACAACTCAAGACCGCCAGGGCTGCAATTGATATGCTCATCGAAGGGGTTCCACACGAGAATGTATTTGCTTTCCTTGACAGGAAAAAGAAAGAGTCAAAACAGGACATGATCAGTTATTACTATTGAATTCAGATCCTTGCGATAAAAACATCAATTTGTATTTATGTGTTTCCCGCTATTTCCAGTGGAGGGTAATTCCGCATTATTGTTAGTATTGTTAAAAAGAGCCATAATGCCAGCGAATTTCAGTGGAATTAAAGGGGTCATTGAAAGGTTTTTACCGTGCTGACTTCCGCGCTTCCTATCCCGGAAAATCTCAAACAGCATTACCTCGCAAGCGGTATAGCAGAGCTTTATCCCCCACAGGCAGAATGCGTAAAGACTGGGATGCTGGATGGAAAAAACCTGCTCGTTTCCATCCCCACGGCAAGTGGCAAAACCCTGATCGCCGAGATGGCGATGCATACCCACATTGCAAAAAAAGGAAAGTGCCTCTATATCGTCCCTCTTAAGGCGCTTGCCAGTGAGAAATTCGATGAATTTGCCAACAAGGATGTGCGGGTCGGGATTGCAACCGGGGATTTCGACCGACGGGATGATTCTCTGGGCAAAAATGATATCATTGTTGCTACGAGCGAGAAGGTTGACTCACTCTTACGGAATCATGCCCGCTGGATCCATGATATCACCCTGCTCGTGATTGATGAAATTCATCTCATAGACTCAGAGAATCGCGGGCCCACCCTTGAAATGGTGATCGCCAAGCTGCGTTACCAGAATCCGGTGATGCAGGTGATTGGCCTCTCGGCAACCATCGGCAACCCGCAGTTGCTTGCCGGGTGGTTTGGTGCAGAACTCGTCACCAGCACTTGGCGACCGGTCAATCTCCGGCAGGGTGTGTTCTGGAATGACAGGATCCACTTCAGCGACGGGGATCGCCCCGTCATGCAGGTATCAAAGAACTACGAGGATCTTAACCTTTGCCTGGATACTATTGCCGAGGGGGGGCAGTGCCTTGTCTTTGTCTCCTCGCGACGAAATGCCGAAGCATTTGCCAAACGGGCTGCCGCTGCGATTAAGAGTGAGGAGCCGGAGCTTAAGGTCTGCGCAGATCGTCTTGGTGCCACTTCTGAGACGGAAATGGCAAAGAGCCTTGCCCTGTGCGTGGCCAAGGGCACTGCCTTCCACCATGCCGGCCTGAGCCGTGAGGAACGGAGAATCGTCGAGGAGGGGTTCCGGAAAGGACTTATTAAGTGCATCTCATCCACGCCGACCCTTGCTGCGGGGTTAAACCTTCCCGCCCGGCGGGTCATCATCCGCGATTACCTGCGGTTTGCTGCCGGTGAGGGGATGCAGCCGATTCCGGTAAGCGAGTACCATCAGATGGCAGGACGGGCAGGACGGCCCCGTCTCGACCCTTATGGTGAGGCAGTACTTATTGCAAAGGATGCGGGACAGGTAGAGGAACTTTTTGAGTGGTATATCGATGCACCTGCAGAAGAGGTGCATTCCAAGATCGCAGAGCCCGCAGCCCTTTACACCCACGTCCTCTCACTTATTGCCTCCGGGTTTGCAGGAACCCGCCACGAACTGACGGCATTCATGAACAGGACCTTTTACGTTCACGAACATCGTCAGGGCCGTCTGATGCAGCGGGCGGTGGATTCTGCTCTGAAGTTCCTTGTCGATGCGGAGATGGTACTGGAGATCGGTGAACACCTCGGGGCAACCGAGTTCGGCTCGCTGGTCTCCCGTCTCTATATCGATCCACGGAGTGCAGCTATGATCGTTACCACGCTCAGGGAAAGAGCGGATTACGCGGATATCGGCCTTCTCCAGCTCATCTGCAGCACACCTGATATGCCCCGTCTCTATGTCCGTAACACGGACAGGCCGCAGCTGGACCGGATGATCGGTGAGCATGAGGATACGCTCTGGCTTCCCGTGCTGTCGGATGAGGATGAGGAATATTTCCGTGCGATCAAGACCGCAATGCTTCTTGCTGACTGGACCGATGAACTTCCCGATGCCAGGATCTGTGAGCGCTATGCTGTGGGGCCAGGAGACGTATACGGCATGGTCGAGAGCGTCAACTGGCTCCTGCATGCCACTGCAGAGCTCTCCCGTATATTTGCGCCTGCATTCCACGTCCATATCCACGAGTACGAGATTTGCATGAAGAACGGCATCCGGCGCGAGCTCCTGCCGCTGGTGAAATTGCGGGGTATCGGGCGGGTCAGGGCACGCCGGCTCTTCAACAATAATATTACATCCCCGGACGCGGTTCTTGCCGCAGGAATAGAATCCGTAACGAGAATTATCGGCCGCGGGATAACCGAACAGATTTTTACCCAGCTTCAGAGTAAAAAGACCGCTGGTTCAATAAAGGCCGGGCAGGATATACCTTCCGGGCTGGAGTCTCCGGATGAGAATAATAAGGATGGACAATCAACACTCTCCCACTTCAGGTGATTGCATGGACCCCCATCCTGCTGCCGGTGATATACGGACTGCCCGTTGCACGATTCGCAGCCCGGCTGCTTTCCTCCGGGACCTTCGGGCAGTTGCTGCGGACTATGATACCCACATCATCTGTTTCAATGCTGATATGATTGCCGGCAGAGTCCATGCAGCATCTGCAGTTGATCGGGCTGTGCGGGCTTTTGGGGGGGGGGGAGCGATCTCTAATACTCTTGAAATGGAGTCTCTCCTGTTTGCGGCCGGCTCCCGTCAGTGCAATATCGCGGCTTCTTTTGGGATACACCACGGCGAGAACCGGGTGTATATCTGCTGTGTCCCTGCGCGAGCTGAGGTCTGGGCTGCACTTGAACAGGTGTTCCAAGTTATTAAGGAAAACTGGGATACCATCGATGCCGAGAAGTGTTGTTTCTTGATGAAGACATTTGCAATTTCACCTGAGGAAATAGCAGCTGCAGGGGGGAACGGGCGGATTGTCGATCTGGTGCTCGAGCGGGTTGCATTGATGCAGGTCATGCGATAATTTTCAGAGTCCTGTACCAGAATTTCCCTGTATATAAAAAAATATATTTGTCACGTTATCGGTTCGCGTGACTGATGATATGGGCAATTTCAGGAAGGATCAAATCTGTAGTTGCCAGTGTAACTGCAGGTGTTGATCCTGGAATACAGAAAACAGCTTTTCCACTGATGATCCCGGCAACCGCCCGGGACAGCATTGATGCTGTTCCAATCTGCTGGAGGCTCTTCATCCGGAAGAATTCCCCAAAACCTTCAATCCTCTTTTCCAGAAGGGGTGAAACGGCCTCGATAGTACAGTCATCATAGGTAAGACCGGTACCTCCGTTAATGATGATGCAGTTAGCCTTTTTCAGCGCAATGAAAAGTTCGTTTCTTACTGCGTCGACACGATCAGGAACGATCGCATAATACCGGATTGGGATGAGCTTCTCTTCAAGGAGTCTTGCAATTGTTTTCCCGCTGGTATCAGAATCAGCGGTCCGGCTCGTGGAGATGGTGATGACTGCACCGGTGATCTCAACCGGTTTGATGTGATTATGACTCATAGCTGATGAGGTATTACATCTTATGGGTATTGAGAACTCCGGCCTTAATTTTCTGACCGTGGTTTATATCCTCTTGTCACAAATGTACCATATTGCACAGGCACACCCCTTTGGTTCCTGTGGAAAATAAGGTTCAAGATGGTTCTTCCTGCTCATAGGGTAAAAAAGGTGAAGAGTTGTCTGGGTTAAAAGACATATTTTTCACGAAAAATCTCAAGTACATTTCAAATTTTTTATATACTACTTAGAATATATTTACCATGAGTTTCTTTTCAAGAATATTTTATTAAAAGGAGGGTCTTCCTCAACCAGTTCCACACGAAACAAAGGGGTGTCCCCCCAGCAAAGCCATCAGAAGGTAGACACTCGCAATTTCCGATAACCGGTAAAATATATGGACGGACTGGAAAATCAACGGAACCCGGGGAATAGAAAAATATATCACACAGAATACCCTAAGAATCCGTTATTTTTAAAAATAAGCGATATTTCAGGGCAACTCCACTGGAAGCAAGGGGGTTTATATTCCGGACAAACCGATCGTTTTTTAGTCTAGTCCCACCAATGCTCAGCTCCACTGTGTAACTATGCCCGAAACAGAAGATCCATCAACAGGCCTTTTTAAGAAATATCTTACCAATAACCGGATATTCAAGGACCGGGAAGTACTCCGTCACTCGTATCGCCCCCAGATCCTTCCTCACCGGAAACCACAGATCGATGAAGTTGCATCCATACTGGCCCCGTCACTTCGGAACGAAACCCCCTCGAACATTCTTATCTATGGTAAAACCGGCACCGGAAAGACCGCATGTGTACGATATGTCGGTACCGAACTTGAAAAAGCCAGCAGCAAAATGGGAACCCTCTGTCGGATTGTCCATCTCAACTGCGAGGTCATCGATACCCAGTACCGTGTCCTTGCTCAGATTGCAAAATGTCTCGATGTCGTTGATGAAATGGCTAGCGATAAGACCAAGACCCATATTCCCATGACCGGCTGGCCAACCGACCAAGTATACGCTGAGCTGAAGAACCAGCTTGAGGCCGGTGGCGGAGTACTGGTCATTGTACTGGATGAAATAGACAAGCTGGTCAAGAAGAGCGGTGACGATACGCTCTACAACCTGACACGGATAAACTCTGATCTCAAAAATTCCAAAGTGAGTATTATCGGTATCTCCAATGACCTCAGTTTCAAGGACTTCCTTGATCCGCGGGTGCTTTCATCGCTCTCAGAGGAGGAGATCGTATTCCCGCCCTACAATGCCCCCCAGCTGGTGGATATTCTTGCACAGCGTGCGGAAGGCGCATTCGTGGCTGGTGCGATTGCCGAGGGGGTCATCCCGCTCTGCTCGGCCCTTGCAGCACAGGAACATGGCGATGCGAGACGGGCGCTGGACCTGTTCAGGATTTCCGGAGAACTTGCGGACCGGGACGAGTCGCAGCAGGTCACCGAGGCACACGTCAAGCAGGCACAGGCAAAGATCGAGACCGACAGCATGATCGAATGCATCGCGACCCTGCCTTCCCAGAGCAAGCTCATCCTATTCTCGATGCTGACTCTCGAGCAGCTGGGACAGAATATCTTTACGAGCGGCGAAGTCTCACGTATATACCAGGACATCGCCCCTTCCGTTGAGCTCGATGTGCTCACGCACCGGAGAATTACCGATCTGATCTCTGAGCTGAATATGCTCGGCGTGATCAATACCCGGGTCGTCAGCCGCGGGCGGTATGGCAGGACAAAAGAGATGTGGTTTGATTCAAACACGGGCAAGATCCGCGAGGTGGTTCTCAAGGATCCCCGCCTTAACGGACTTAAAGACCTTGACGTATCCCAGATGGAAGCAAAATGGTTGAAAACCTGGTTCAGGTGAAAAGGAATGGATGAAAAAGATCTCGAACTCCTCCGGATTCTGGAGGAGAACAGCCGGCTCTCAGCAGAAGAAATTGCGACCATGACCAGCCTTGCCGCAGGTGAGGTTGCAGCACGGGTCTCCGCACTGGAAGCTGCACAGGTGATCAAGGGATACTCAACCGTGATCAACTGGGAGAAGGCAGGAAACGGCGAGGTCTCCGCCATCATCGAACTCAAGGTCAACCCTGAGCGCGATTATGGGTACGACAGGATTGCCGAGCGGCTCTCCCGGTTCCGGCAGGTCAAGACCCTGCGCCTCATGACCGGCACCTATGATCTTCAGCTGCTCGTGACCGGAAAGAATATGCAGGAAGTCTCCCGGTTCGTATCCGAACATGTGGCACCCATGGACCGGATCCGGGAGACAGCCACGCACATCATCATGAAGTCGTATAAAGAGAACGGCAACACGCTCTTTGAACAGAAAGAGCCGGAACGCCTGCCTGTCTCCCCATAAGGTGCCACCATGCGCAACTTTGTCTCAAAACGTGCCGGGGAGATCCCGCCATCGGGGATAAGGAAGTTCTTCGACCTTGTCCTGACCATGGAGGATGTGATCTCTCTTGGCGTTGGCGAACCGGATTTCCGTACTCCCTGGAATATCTGCGAATCGAGTATTTACTCGATCGAGCAGGGGACGACTTCCTACACGTCCAACAAGGGGCTCCAGACTCTCCGTGATGCCCTCGCCCGGTATCTTGCCCGGCATTACAACCTCCAGTACTCTGCCGATAAAGAAATGATCATCACAACCGGCGTCTCCGAAGGACTGGATATTGCAGTCCGGGCGATTGTGGACCCGGGGGATGAAGTACTTATTGCACAGCCCAGTTATGTCTCGTATGCTCCCTGTGTCACCCTTGCCGGGGGCAAACCAGTCCCGATCCGGTGCACGGAAAAAGATCATTTCAAGCTGAACCCGGATGCACTGGCAGAAAAAATTACTGCCAGATCAAAGGCCCTGATTATTAATTTCCCGAACAATCCCACGGGTGGCGTGATGGGTGAGAGTGACTTACGGGCAATCGCGGATCTTGTCATCGATCATGATCTCCTCCTCATCAGCGATGAGGTCTATGCCGAACTCACGTACGAAACGAAGCATTGTGCTGCAGCAACAGTCAGCGATCTGTGGGAGCGGACGATAACCCTCAACGGTTTCTCAAAAGCCTATGCCATGACCGGCTGGCGGGTGGGGTATCTTTGTGCTCCGCAGGAGCTGCTGGATGCAGCGCTCAAGATACACCAGTACATCATGCTCTGCGCCCCGGTGATGGGCCAGGTCGGAGCTGTTGAAGCCCTCCGGTCTGCAGAAGAAGAGAAGAACAGCATGGTGAACGAGTACCGGCTCCGTCGCAATATGTTTGTGGCAGGACTGAACCGGATAGGCCTTCCCTGTCATGTCCCGGAGGGTGCCTTCTATGCCTTCCCCTCCGTAAAAAAGACCGGCCTTTCCGATGTTGAATTTGCCGAACGGCTGCTAAAGGAGCAGCGTGTTGCGGTTGTACCGGGCAGCGTATTTGGTGATGGCGGGGAAGACCATCTCCGGTGTGCCTATGCGGTCTCCCGTAAAGATCTGAACACCGCTCTTGTAAGGATGGAAGAGTTTATCACCTCTCTCTGACCCTGCTCCTTTTTTCCACTTCCGATACCCCGACGCTATGCTATTGACAGCCGGCACTCCTGAGGGATAGTTTATTTTGGAACTCGACCAATACTACATGAAAGACAATGAGTTGTACAATCATCGTTGGTGGATTTTTTGGGGATGAGGGGAAGGGCAAGATTGTTGCCCATATCGCTTTTAAGGATAAACCCGTGATCATCTCTCGCGGCGGTGTGGGTCCGAATGCCGGACACACTGTTCAGGTCGGGACTAAGGAATATGGTGTCCGGATGGTTCCGTCCGGTTTTGTCTATAAGGACGCGAAACTCTGTATCGGCAGCGGTGTTCTTGTCGATCCCCGGGTCCTGAAATACGAAGTCGATACGCTGGGCGTCAGAGGCCGGGTATTCGTTGACAGGCGCTGCGGGATTATTACCGAAGATCACATAGTACGGGACAAGGGCAGCGACCATCTTTCCAAGAAAATCGGAAGCACCGGCTCCGGCTGTGGGCCGGCAAATGCCGATCGGGTCATGCGGATATCCCCTCAGGCAAAAGACGTTCCCGAACTTGCGGAATACCTGATGGATGTTCCTAAGGCCATTGATGATGAGCTGAAAAAAGACCACACGGTTCTGCTCGAAGGCACCCAGGGTTTTGGTATATCATTGTATTATGGTACCTATCCTTTCGTGACGAGTAAGGACACCTCCGCTTCACAGATAGCCGCAGATAACGGCGTCGGGCCGACACGGATTGACGATGTTGTTGTGGTCTTCAAAGCCTATCCTACCCGTGTCGGCGAAGGTCCGTTCAGCACGGAAATGACCTTTGAAAAATCTGATGCTATGGGTATCCAGGAATTCGGGACCGTCACGCACCGCAAGAGGCGCATTGGTGGCTGGGATGGTGGCATGGCCCGCTATTCGGCGATGATCAACGGATGTACACAGGCAGCCATCACCGGTATCGACCGGGTCGACAAGGCCTGTTTCGGCGTTACGGACTACAACAAACTGACCAAGAAAGCCAGGGATTTCCTCAAGGTTGCTGAAGACGACATCGGTTGCCCGATCACACTCATATCGACCGGTCCTGAGGTCACCCAGATTATTGACATACGGGAAGAACTGGTATGAAGCGGTCACTTATGGATATTCTCTGCTGTCCCGTCTGCAAAGGAGACCTCACACTCCATGTTGATAAGGAGAACGAGAAGGAGATCCTCGAAGGAGAACTTCGCTGCACTGCCTGCCGGGCAGAATATCCCATCCATGAGGGTATTCCCAATCTCCTCCCCCCCGCAGGCCATTAACTGGTCAAGGTGCTGGCATGAACCTCCCGCTGCCCATAACAATGCTGTTGTCTGCCGGTGCGGGATCTGGTGAGGGCAGGCACGAGATTTATCTGAATCGCAGCGGTATCAACACTATTGATACCCCCCGGGAAAAGGTTCTTGCAGAGCCAGGTGCGGGCTTGGTTTTAAAATTTTTAAATCGCGGAGCACCCATTCATATCACCATAACCACCTCCAACGCTGGTATGTTCACCGATTTTTTCCACGAGAACATGTATATTGTGGATGAAGCAGTTCTCAGCATCCCGATCCGGAAGGACTGCGGGGAAGGCGCTTTCGAGCTTGAAATTATTGCCGGGTATGGTGCGGTAAAGGCAGCATTGCCGGTCTTTGTTGCCTCTCCACAGCACACGAGATTAAAAGTACAGGAAGAATACCCGCTGCAACCGGTAGCACGCGGCCGGCCCCACCTGCTGATGATTGCGATGGGAATCGGGCTGATCCTGTTCTGCGCATGGCTTTATACGGATATCGCATTCCTCAATATTGCGTCTTTTATTGTCCTCATTGTTGGTGCACTCTACACATGGTACCGTCAGAGATAGCGCTCTCCGTTGTTGTTCTTCTTGCCGCACTGATGGTGGATCGCCTTTTCGGGGATCCACACTCCGCGTATCATCCGGTTGCGCTGCTGGGCCGGTTCATCGGGTGGTGGGGGAGACCGGAGCTGTTCCCGCCAACGGTTCAGCGTTGTGCGGGTGTGGTATTGTGGTTAATAACTGCAACCCTCTTTACCCTGCCATTTTATCTCGTTGCGAAGGAAGCGCCCTGGGTTCTCTATCTGCTTCTTGCACCGTTCCTGCTGAAGAGCTGTTTTGCCTGGCGCTCCTTGGAAGAGCACACATTCGCGGTTGTGGCCGCATTGAAAGACGGCGTTGAGGACGGAAGGGATCAGGTAAAACTGCTGGTATCCCGCAATACAGCCCGGCTCAACCGGATCCATATCCTGTCCGCTGCTTATGAATCCATGACGGAAAACCTTACGGACAGCATTGTCTCTCCGCTGTTGTTTTTTTCTGTGTTTGGCCTTGCCGGGGCAGCACTATTCCGGGCAGCAAACACGATGGATGCTATGCTGGGATACCGCGACGAGCGCGAACGAATCGGCTGGTGCTCAGCCCGGATGGACGATCTGCTCAATTACATCCCCGCACGGATTGCCGTCCTCTTTCTTCTGGGGTATTTTGTATCCCGTGGTAGGTTCTCACCGGCCGTTCAGGTAATGCGCCGCGATGGGAAAAACCGCCCCGGTTTCAATGGCGGGATCGTAATGGCAGCCATGGCAGGGGGTGTTGGCATACAGTTTGAAAAGCCCGGCGTTTACACGATTGGCAATGGTGAAAGGACGCTGGATGAAGCCGGCCCCGATATAATCCGGGCAGCGCGGGCGGCCATTCTGATGGCGGTAATACTTGCCGTTTGTACACTGTTTTTATTGGGTGCGCTGATCAATAGTATTGGCATATGAAACTGGAAGAACTGAGATTTGGCACTGAGCTTCTCAAGCGCGGCTTTGCATCCATGCAGAAGGGGGGCGTTATCATGGATGTCGTGAATGCCGAGCAGGCAAAGATAGCCGAGGAAGCCGGGGCCGTCGCAGTCATGTCACTGGAGAGGGTTCCCTCCGACATAAGGAAGATGGGTGGTGTTGCCCGTATGGCAGATCCCGAGAAGGTCACCGAGATCATCAACGCGGTCTCCATTCCGGTCATGGGAAAGGTGCGGATCGGGCATTTCGTGGAAGCCCAGGTACTGGAAGTCCTTGGCGTGGATATGATCGACGAAAGTGAAGTCCTGACACCGGCAGACGAGCAATACCATATCGATAAAAAACAATTCAAGGTCCCCTTTGTCTGCGGTGCCCGCGATCTCGGGGAGGCGCTCCGGCGGATCAACGAGGGTGCAGCAATGATCCGGACCAAGGGCGAGGCCGGCACCGGTAACGTTGTTGAAGCGGTCCGGCACATGCGCACAATTATGGGAGAGATCCGCATGCTGCGGGGTCTCGACAAACAGGAAATGGCCGATTACGCCCGCGAAATTGAGGCAACGGCCGAACTGGTCTTTGAATGTGCGGAGCGCGGCCGGCTTCCGGTGGTAAACTTTTCCGCCGGCGGTATCGCCACACCGTCAGATGCTGCCCTGATGATGCAACTCGGTGCCGATGGCGTCTTTGTCGGATCCGGGATCTTTAAATCTTCAAGTCCCGAGCGTATGGCCAAGGCAATCGTGGAAGCGGTCAACCATTTCGATGACCCGAAGGTGATTGCAAAGGTCAGTACCGGTCTCGGCGATGCGATGCCCGGTCTCGATATCCATACACTCCGCGAGGATGAGGTGCTGCAGACCCGTGGACGCTAAAATCGGGGTACTCGCGCTTCAGGGGAACGTCAGCGAACATATCGATGCGTTCCTGCTCGCGCTCGAACGGATGGGGCACGGCCCCTCATCCGAAGTTTTTGAAGTCAGAGCCCCATCTGACCTCGCAGAGTGCAATGCACTCGCGATTCCTGGTGGCGAATCAACCACTATCTCCCGCCTTATTGACAAGAACGGACTCTACGAGCCCATCCGGCATTTCAAAGGAGGCATCTTTGCCACCTGTGCCGGCATGGTGCTGATGGCGACCCGTGTTCATGACACCCGTGTCCACCCGCTGGGACTTATCGATATGACCGTTGACCGGAATGCGTTCGGACGGCAGAAGGAATCGTTCGAAGCGGATATTGTCGTTGAAGGCCTTGACGGGAGCGCCTTCCACGCGGTTTTCATCCGTGCACCCCTGGTAACCACGACCGGAACCGGCGTAAAGATTACCTCCCGGATCTCCCAGGGCATTGTTGCCGTCGAATACGGCAGATATATGGCGTTCGCGTTTCACCCGGAACTCGGGGGAGATACCCGCCTCCATGAACGATTTTTAAAAGAGCTGGGAATTTAATTGCAAGGAAAACCGGTATTTCGGAAAAAATGACACCGGCTGCCGGTCCTGTTTTTTTTGCCTTTCATCCCCCGGGATCAACTGAAGATGGTGGTATGGAGAATGAATGGCAGAGGCGCCTGCAGCATCGGGCTAAGCACTATTTCTGATATCGGGCCCCATCTGGCGATCCGATATCAAGGTTTGCGAAGTGGGTAATATCCTGTACAATACCGTTGATGAATACAACGTTTTTATTGTCATCGAACTCCGCAAGCGCAGTCACACTTACACTGATCGCGGTACCCTCCGGTCTCCTGAGATGAAGTACCCGGTTTTTCACAAACTGCTTGTTCCGCAGTTCATCCAGAAGTTCAAGACGCGCGGCGGGATCTGAGAACACATCGATAACCGGGACATCCTGTAGGTCTGAGATGGTGGTATATCCCAGAATGTCGAGAAGGGCGGTGTTCCCCCAAACAAACCGGCCGCGTGCGTCACCGGTACTCCGGTAAATCCCGACATTCAGGTCTTCGACAAGGGTACGGTACTGGTCTTCATGCTCCCGGAGATACTGTTCCATCTTCTCGCCCGTAATATCCCTTGCGATCGAAGAGGCCCCGGTGACCGCCCCGTATTCCCCGAGTATCGGTGATATGGTGATCAGGACATCGAGCACAGCACCACCCTTTCTCATCATCTTCATTTCATGGCGACGGATCGGTTCGCCCAGGTGAACCCGTTTGAGGATACCTGACAGGTCTTTATGGCATCCTTCAGGTACAAGGATGCTCATCGGCCTGCCGATGACCTCCTCCTCCTTGTACCCGCAGAGCCGCTCTGCCGCAGGATTCCAGCTGATGATGTTCCCGTCAGGGTCATTCCCGATGATCGCTTCGCCGGACGACTGGATCAATCCCCGGTACCTGGCCTCGCTGATCCGGAGCATCTCCTCATATTTTTTGCGGGTCGTGATATCTTCCACAATGAACGTGAGCCCGTCGCTCCCGTCTTCAAAAACTGTGGGCACCTGCTTTGCACGGAAATGGCGCTCCTCGCCCCGGATGAGGCAGTCCACATCAGATACAGCCTCACCTTTCTCCTGCGGGCCCCGGGCCGTCCAGCTCTTCTGCAGGGCACGGATGAACGGGCTGTCGATCTCGTGTATGGTTTTTCCTACGAGAGCCTCTTTTCCCGTCTCCAGCAGGAGGGGGACCTGTTCATTGACCTGCAGGATCCGCTGGTCACTGTCAAAGACGACAACAAGATCCGACGAGAATTCCAGGAGTGCAGAGATGGGGACCCTCCGCGAGAGGAAGAAGACCTTTGCAGCACCGATCACCTGCATCTCTACCTGGCCTGCGATCAGGAGCATGTCAAGGTACTTGGCCACGAGGTTTCGGTTTATCTTCATCTCAGAAGCCAGATCCGTGATGGTCATCCCCCGCTGGTGCCATTTGAGCACGCGTTTGATTTTATCGACTTTTTCCTGGTCGAGTACGCCCATAGTATCTTCTTGGGTGGTAAGTATAGTAAATATACTGATCTGTCAATATTTGGATAGGGATGAAATAAACACTGAAATCAGGTCCGTTCACCTAATCCCTGAAATAAAAACACCCGGGAAATTTCATTTAATCCACCCGTCTTCCGTTATCTGATTTGCATGGCAGACCCGTGTGCACCCTGTTATTGCGCCTTTGTGATGCAGATCATGTGTGCAAATTTTGAATATATGCCCCTTCCCATGGACGGGTAATCCCCCAATGGAGGCGGATCGGATATATGTATTGGGACACAGGAAAAATGACGGGAGGGGATGAGGGTGTACTGGTATCATCTGCAACGGCAGTAAACCGGTTCAGGAAACCCCTGGTGGATTACCTCATCAGCGGTCTCGAAGAGAATGATAAGTGGGTCCGGATCCTTGCGGCCGACATGCTCGGAAGTGCCGGGGATCCCCGGGCGGTTGAATATTTAAAACCGCTGCTGGTGGATCGTGACCGGGATCTCCGTCTCATCTCTGCCCAGGCCATGGATATGATCCATTCTCAGGAGGCGATCATATCCCGCTCGCAGCCGGACCGGTGTGCCAGCTGCATGATACGACTCATTGCCGAAGAAGCGCTCACGCAGCACAAGCCGCGGGGCTGATTTGCACGTCATAAAAAGGGGAATAAGTGGGAGGGAACTGTAATGAAATCATACCACAATGGAACCATACCGCTGGAAGCACAATACCTGTTCCGGCGGGGACTGGAAATGATAGACCAGCAGAAAGCGGATATCGCTCTGGTGTATCTCCGGCAGGCTGTTTTTATCGCACCTGGCTTTTCAAAAGCCTACCGGGAGCTTGGCAACTGCCTTGCCCGGCTCGGCCGCTCCGAAGAGGCGTCAATATATCGCATGAAAGCATCCCGGATCGATCCGGTACACCGCGGTGCCGTAGTTGACCATGTCACCCTGAAGAGACAGGATGAGGAGCAGGCCGTGCCCGGCCACTTCCTGACCTGTCTTATCTGGAAATCTTTTTACTACCCCTCTCAACAAATGGACAGGAACACTGAAGAGGCAAACCCGGCCGTTCTGCAACTATCCTGCTGCTGGTATTTCAGAACTACTGGTGATTGTATCACCAAGAATAGATACGGGCAGATATCCGGAACAGGATTATGAAAAAGAAGCCCGGGGATGAAAATCCCGGTTCCTTGGTTATTGAGAACCAGCCGGATTGACAACGCGTCCCATGAACAGTATCGCACCGGTCTCGTCGTCCTGGATGAGGAAAACGAACGGGTGGTCTGCCCTGAATACCGGTACAGGTTCCGGGTTTCCGGGTGCAGCGGCCATTTTCATTATTACTGCCGTCGCGGCTGCAGCCTCGGTACCCTCCTCGTTTACATCAACAAAGGCCTGATGGATAACATCACTGATGTAAAGATTTTTCGTGCCGTCCATACCCGAGAAGTCCGCATTTCTGGTAAATGCTGTCGGCATTCCCATAGCTCCCAGCGCGTCAGGAAGCGAATAGCTCGTTTTCAGGGTGAACTTCGGATAGTATACCATCACGCGCCGGGAAACCGCCGACTGTTGCAGCGCAGACAGCGTGTCGGTGCTCAGGGAAGCTTCTGCTGCCGTAAGGTTGTCTCTCTTGGGAAGCAGGACGATCATCGAGAGCTTTTTACCGGTTGTGTTCTCGTAGGGCATCGACAGCATCTGGAGATCGTTGTTTTCCGCGTACAGGTATACCGCATCCTCATCTGTCCGCTGCATCATCGGCACCTGCACGGTCTTTCCCGGTGCCGTCCTGAAGTCCGTATCCTCCGTCATGTTTTTATCGAACTGCTTTACCCAGTTACCCTTGAAATAGATCGCATTCGTAACGACAAGCCGGGTCATCGGATCGATGGAGCCGGCAGGGATCAGGTCCTTGATCCTGTCCTCTGTTTTATTTTCCACCCAGTTGTTGATGGTAATCCGGGACTCCTCCGGCCGGGTTTTGAAGTCAAGGTTGGTGGTATTTGCACTATAATAGCGCTCCGCGGTACTGGTGTAATCCGCAAGGAATGGATAGGTTTTCTCAGCCCACAGGGCATTGGCCGTACGCAGTGAATAGCTGGGATCGCCGCTGTTGATACCGGCATTCAGTCCTGCAAACCCTCCGCGGCGTATAGTATCGTTTGCAGGGAAGTAAAACACGGATTGGATCTCATCGGCGGTTTTTCCCTTTGCCCCCTCATAGGTTATGGCAAGGGCTGATGAGATGGAGAATGGCGAAAAGAAGAGGTTGCTGCCGTTATATTCACGGTCCTTTGCCAGCCGGGAATACAGGTCGAATGCAAACCGGTTGTCAGCCTCGGCAACAGCGCGGGCGCTGTCTGCATCGGTCACGATAACCGGTGTCGGCATCTCTCCGGCAAGTGTTTTTTCAACGGTGGGAAATGCGGGTTCAGCCGGGGGGGTTCCGGTGCACCCTGCAAAAACTACAAGGATAAGAGCTAATGCCGCAATCGTGCAAAGGCTGATGGTTCTAGGGTCCATGAAATGCATTGCATGACAGCCCAATTATATCTGGCGTTGATTGCGATATTTTTCGCAGTTTAAACATTAATCACAAGAGGACAACACACCCTCATGAAAAACCGGAATTACCAGTCTTTCTTCATTGCCTCAGTCCTGAGATCCTCTGGCATCAGCTCGATCGCGTACCTTAACGCGGTGCGGGGCATCACTCTCTTGTTCATCATCACGAAGGAGAAGACCTCGGTAGTGTGCTCCCTGCTCGCCTCCTTGAGGAGCCAGCCATACCCTTTCTGCACCATATCATCCATATCTGTCAGGAGCAAGTCGGAAATTTCAAGAGACTCTTTGAGGAATTTCCCATGTTTTGCAGGGACGATGAGGGAGACGGCTGCCGCCCGGCGCATCCAGCGGTTCTCCGACCGCGTCCATCGCTTCAGCTCTTCGGTGTATTCAGGGTATTGTTCAATAAATTCCCCCACCGTGTGGTTGCAGAATCCGTCACATGAAGCCCAGTTGGTGATGTAGGTATCGATCCAGCGCCGGAACACCGTGAGATCCTCTTTCTCGTACCGTCCAGAGAGGGCATGAGCCCAGTTCGAGACGATGAAGGACTCCTCCATATAACCGGATTGGTAGAGATCCTCACACAGGGTAAATATCTCCGGCTTTGACCGCCCCTTCACCTCCTTCCAGTACTTCTTTGCAATTGCCATGACGCTGGCGGTCTTCATCCCGTAACAAGTAATCTCATCCCTGAAGAACCGCTGCGAGGTCTTCCGGATCTCCGAATCAGCCTGTGCTCTGAGCTCCTGCCGTATCCGTTCGATTATCATGTCCATGAAAAGTGGTACGCGGGAAGGGGTATAAGGAATGTGGCGTGCGAGGGGTGAAGATGAGCTCTTCTGAAACCGGCCCGGCATTTTTTCAGATCCGTAATCCGGATTTTGCAGTATCCCAAGGATACCCGGTCCCGGTTGCCCGGATTGCAGAAAAAGTATCATATCTCCCGGAACAACCGGACAATATCGTCGAAATCGATTCTGCTGTTCGCGTTCATGTCGAAAGCAGAAACCGGTTCGTTTGCCGCTATCCAGCCCATCTGTCTGAAGTACAGGACGACATCGGCATCGTCAGTCCGCCCGTCCCCGTTCAGATCCTCGTACAGTCCGTCATGGTCCGGATCGGCCGGAACTGCCGTCTGGTCGGGCAATGCGACGACCGGCTGGGTAACCGGAGGATCTATAAACCCGACCCGGAGGGCCTCCATCAGGAAATTGGGATCTGTCCGGGATGCTACATATCCTTCGTTGATCGTCCAGACAATGGTTCCGCCATAGCCGTTTTCACGGACAAAATCTCCTTTGGTCTTCAGCGACCGCTCGTCCTCAAAGGATACATACCGGGCTCCGAAGCTGTCGGGCTGCGGAAGGCTGAGATACGGCTCGAGGGCGACGCAGTCCCAGAACCGGTACTTTTCATCATATGCCCCGCCGGTCCCGTAGAGTTTTGAGAGCGGGTATGCGTTATCACCCCCGACAATAATACCTGAAGTGGTTGGCTGGTTCGGCCCGGTGATGCGACCCTGGTATCCGATCGCGTAAAAGCCGATACCCATACCGAGTTTCCCCTTCGGTACACCGGATGTATTATACCGGGCAAGAGAGTCCTCGATTGAGACCGGAGTCGTGGGTTTTGCGCCCTTCAGTGGCGAGTTGTACCACGAGTACCAGCCGTCGCCGGCCCATGCAGTTGACGGGTAATAGGTCATCAGGTTGAACCGGTCAACGTATTTTGTCACGTTCACGACCCGGGGATCAACCGTCTGGTAATTGGAGTTGATTGCGCCCCCCGGCAGGGTCAGGGTCTTCCCGGGCGCTGCCTGCCGGAGCTCCTTTGCAAACGTTTCGAACAGGACCCAGTCCACATCGTCCTCCCAGTCGAGATCAAGACCGTCATAGCCATACGTGTCCATCGCGCTGACAAGGTTTGCAATGAACGCGGACCCGCCGATGATCGCATGCGGGATCGGGAACCACCACTACACGCCAAAAGGCATTGCGGAGACGAAGACCTTTTCCGTGAATATCCCCTCCTCAGATATCCTCGAGAAGACAGATTACTGCGGACTGGTTTCCGGAGAAAAGGTTGACAAGTCCCAAGTCTTCGAAATCTTTTACGGCTCGTTGAAGACGGCACCGATGATAAAAGAGTGCCCGGTCACGCTCGAATGCAGGCTTGTACAAATCGTGCCGTTCCCGACCAACAGCCTCTACGTTGGCGAGATCACCGGTGCATATGCGGATGGCAGGGTGATCAAGGATGGAAAGCCGGATTCCCCTGAGATCGATCCTCTCTTCCTGACCATGCCCGACAACCGTTACTGGACGCTCGGGAAGTTTGCAGGGGATGCAAGGAGTGCCGGTAAAAAAAACTGATATAACGGTGACACCATGACGAAAGTACTAGCAATTAACGGGAGCCCGCGAAAGGATGGCAACACGTCCATCCTGATACGGTATATTCTCACCGAACTCGAGAATAAAGGGATAGAGACTGAGACCATTTAGCTTGGCGGGAAAAAGATCCACGGTTGCACGTCCTGCATGAAATGCTTCGAGAACCGGGACCGGAAATGTGTCATCGCTGATGACCCCGTTAATACCTGCATTGAGAAGATGAGTAATGCGGACGGGATCGTTTTCGGCTCCCCGGTCTATTTTCTCGATCTCACACCCGAGATGAAGGCGCTTATTGACCGGGCCGGGTTTGTCTCGTTTGCCAACGGGCTCCTCTTCAGGAATAAGGTCGGGAACGCCACCGTCGCTGTACGACGTACCGGTGCCAGCCGCACGGCGGATTCGATGCTCCACTTTTCTCTCGCGAACGAGATGATAGTCCCCGGGCTCCCCATGATCGGGATAGGGCGGGATATCGGTGATGTCAGGCAGGATGACGAGGGCATCGCCCGCGCAAAAAAACTCGGGCAGACCATGGCACGGCTCCTGAACCACCTCAGCCACTATCCGCTGCCCGAAGAAAAACCGGCCCCGGCCGATAACAGGATGACCAAGAAGAAGAAAAGAGACTGATGACCATGACCACAATCCTTGTTGACCAGGATCTCTGCACCCGGTGCGGGATCTGTTCAGTTGTTTGTCCTGTGAAAATTGTTGATCCTGCAGATGAGAACACTTTACCGGTTGTACAGGATAATAAGGCTGGCACGTGCATCCATTGTGGGCATTGTGAGATCTCCTGCCCGTCGCAGGCACTCCTGTTGAATTACCTGCCCGATGAAAAGGTATCTTTTCCGACCGACACCGGCACTCTGTCTCCGGACGACCTTGGTACATTCCTGAAGAAACGGCGTTCTGTACGGCACTTCACAAAGGATCTCATCCCGAAGAACAAGATCCTCGGACTTCTCGATATCGCCAGATATGCCGCGTCTGCCGGGAACGGGCAGCCGGTGGAATGGATTGTTATCTACGATCCAAAGACGGTCAAAAAAATTGCCGGTCTGACTATCGAGTGGATGAAAACGCTTGTTAACTCAAACCATCCCATGAGTGGCTACGTACCGATGCTGATTGCCGGATGGGAGCATGGGGATGATCCTGTCTGCCGGGGCGCCCCGCACCTGCTTGTTGCCCATATCCCCGATGGCAACCCGATTGCATCCGTTGACGCCATCATCACCCTGACGCACTTCGACATCGCCGCGCCGGCATTCGGGATAGGCACCTGCTGGGCCGGCTTTGTCGCAATGGCAGCTGCGTCTTATGCACCGCTCCAGAAGGAACTCGGTATCCCCCCGGGGCGGAAGAGTGCCTATGCGATGATGTTCGGCAATCCGCTATACAAGATCTATGGGATCCCCCGCAGGAAACCCCTCGGGGTAACGTGGCTGTAACCCTGCATGCCAGGGGATAAAGGAGGAAAACTACTATAAAAGTCATAGCCATCAACGGAAGCCCCCGAAAGAAATGGAACACGGCAACGCTGCTCGAACATGCCCTCGAGGGAGCGGCATCGCAGGGAGCCGAAACCAAACTCGTCCATCTCTACGATCTAGATTACAAGGGATGTACCAGCTGCTTTTCCTGTAAGCTGAAAGGCGGAAAAAGTTATGGTAAATGCGCCATGAAGGACGGGCTGACCCCCGTACTTGAGAGGATTGCCTATACCGACGCCCTGATTCTCGGTTCCCCCATCTATTTCGGGATAGTGACAGGAGAAATGAGATCGTTCATGGAGCGGCTGCTCTTCCCGAACCTGACCTACACCCGGCCCCCGCAGTCCCTTGCTCCCCGGAACATTCCCACGGCATTCGTCTATACCATGAACGTCTCCGAGCAGCTGATGAAGGAGAGTTATGGCCCGCATATTGCAGCAAACGCGGGGATCCTGAAGATGATGTTCGGGCAGTGTGAATCCCTCTACGCAACGATACGCTCCAATTCGAGGACTATGATAAGGTGGTCTTCAGCTACTTCGACCCGGAGGAGCGGCGGCAGCGGCGCCGGGAGATCTTCCCGCAGGACTGTAAGCGGGCCTTTGAGCTGGGGGCACAGCTGGCAAAGGCCGGTCAATAAACCGGCAGACAAAAAAACAACAGAGGAAATCTATGGAAGCAATTGAAGCAATCATGACACGCCGCAGTGTCAGGAAATTTGAGAAGCGGCAGATTCCCGATGCGGTGCTGGAAAAGATCCTCAGTGCAGGCACGTACGCCCCGTCAGCACTCGCCCTCCAGCCATGGGCGTTTGTGGTAGTACAGGACCAGAAATTCTTAAACCGGGTCTCGGATTATTGCAAACCCATCATGATCTCGCTCATGAAGGATGCCCATGACGGGATGTCGGACGCATTCCGGTCCCTGCTGGAGAGTAAGGGATATTCGATCTTTTACCAGGCACCGACCGTCATCATGGTCGTTGGTAAAACCGGCAGCCGGTTCCGGGAGATCGACTGCTCGCTCTGTGCGGAGAACCTGATGCTCGCCGCCCATGCACTGGACATCGGCAGCTGCTGGGTCGGGTCAACGGAAGTGGCTTATGATATCAGGGAACTCATGGCAGGGTTCCGGATCCCCGAAGGTTTCAGCCCGGTCGGAACTATTGTCTTTGGGTATCCCGGAGAGAAACCCGAAGCCCACGACAAGCATCCCGCGAATGTGACGTGGGTACGGTAACGGGCGCAGAGGAAACCCCTTCATGAAAAAAGCACTCATCCTCATCGGGAGCCCGCGGAAGAAGGGCAGCACGGCCGTTCTCGCGGCGGAAGCAGCGCGTGGGCTCAACGAACAGGGCATTGAAACGGAAACGGTCTTCCTGAACGACCTGAAGATCAGGGGCTGCCAGGCATGTTACTGGTGCAAGAAGAACGATGGTGCGGACTGTGCGGTCAAGGACGACATGCAGAAAATCCACAAGCAGATGAAGGAATGCGACGGGATGATTGTGGCCTCTCCCATTTATTTTGGGGGTGTCGCAGCGCAGGCCAAACTCTGGTTCGACCGTATGTTCCTGTATATCGGGAAGGATTTTACGCTGAAGGTGCCGGCAGGAAAGATGGTCTCGTTCATCTTTACGCAGAACCAGCCGGATGCCCGATTGTTCCAGGGCGGGATTGAATCGTTCATGTTCGCTGCGGGCCTTTCCGGTATGGCAGTCAAAGATCATTTGATCGCATTCGACCTTGATGCCGGAATCAAACCGCCGGTTAAGGAGAAGGAGAAGTTTATGGAGAAGGCGTACTGGATTGGCAGGGATCTGTTCGGATAATCCTTTTCTCAGCCGGTTTTTCGCGGCTCCTCAATTCTTCTCAACCACTATGGGCAATTTTCCGGCCTTTCCGTACGCATAGAGATCTGTGATTGCAATTCCGGCTGCCGTGAAACCCGAAGCCATCATGGCCCAGCAGGTAAGGATGAACCCGTAACAGATTCCTGTCATCAGCACCTGTCCTCGGGAGACTTGGAGGAAGAAGTCGTAGTCGTGATTGAGCAGCAGGGGCGACTGGCCGATCATGAGCTCTACGGTAGCGATACCAATGACGATTGCACCGAAGACAAGAGCGCAGCCCAGCAATTCACGCCAGGTTTTCTTCATAAGCCTGAGAGATCCTGCCAGGGCGGGAATCAGCCCCTTCTTCTCCAGTACGATGACCGGTACGATATAGAGTGCGATCAGGAACAGAATGATGTTAACGAACATGATTTGAACTGAGATAAATATCGCGGCAGAGAGCGGATCGGGAATGTAGTAGGCATAGGGCAGGTAGAAGATGGCTATATCAATGGTCATGATGATCTTCCCGAAGAACTGGCTCTGGGAAATAATCTCATACAGGAATATCCCGGAAAAAGCCATTGCTATAGACAGGGCTCCAAGAGGGCCGGCAAGAGCGCTGACACTGGCAAATGCCTCCCGGATCGTGAGCGACTTGTGAGCACGGTTCCCAGCCCGGTACAGGATCAGGCCAGCCAGCAGGATGGTGAAGCAGGAAAGGCAGATCAGCTCAATCAGGAAAAGCCGCGTGTCAAGGAAGGAATAAGGAAGGAGGGAATCACCAATAGGGATAGCTATAAGGAAAGGCATGGAACTCTGAATGTGCGCCACGGTCCATTCCTCAACAGCGATTAGGAAGAGCATCACGAGACCGGCCAAAATCACAAACCAGAGCAGTTGCCGATCATGGAAAATGGCCTTCAGGCTACCGGTAGCAATATTGACGCCACTCCTGATCCGGCCAGGACTGCCGGCAGGTCCGTCACCACCGGGCTCTGCGGGATGAATATTCTCGGTTGGAACCATAATGTTCGCCGGCGTGGTGCGGATGGCCGGGGCGTTCGGGCACCAGCCCACCCATTCGTGAATTGCTTCCGATAACCGTGCCATTATCACACAACCGCCTTCACTTTCGCAAACAGTTCTTCTGCCATCTTCGTCGGGTCAGTGGTCTTCTCGATCCGGATACCAAGCTCGGTTGCATAATCCCAGAGCAGCTCGATGCATTCAGTATACCGCTGGCACGACCCGCAGTCGCCGTCGTGTTCGTACCAGACCTGCATGCCATGCTTTTCTGAGACAAAGATGATTGCCGCTGCCTGTAAGGGTATTGACCGGCCGATGAGGACTCCTCGCTCTGCATTGATCTTTTCGATGGCGATCTGGTTTGCCTGTGCCATCTCGCGAAGTGTCGTCTCAATCTTCCCGTCCATGATAAGAAGGGCCCGGGACACGGCCTGCCGGGAGATGCCCAGCAGGTTGGCTATCGTGATATTGGAAGAGCCGTTGCGCCTCATCATCCAGAATTCAAACTGCTTTTCATTCGTGGGCAGAAGCATATGTCAACGTATGCATGTTGACTATATAAAATTTTTTGGTAGAACATTTGAAAAGCCCTTTTATCCGGACAACGAATGAAAATTACCTGCTTTGGTGAGCTCTATCATGCTTTAAAAAAAATTATGGACTTTAAATTATGTAATAGTGGGATTTTTTCGTCCCGCAGAAATTACTGATCCGGATGTCCTGAAGAAACCACACGATCTTGAGAAAGACGCAATGTTCCGGCAATGGATAGCGGTCAAGGAAATCTGGGCAGACCGGCAAATGCGGATTGGGGAGACAGCTGATGTATTGCTTACCCGGGAGCGGGGGCCTCTTACTCCATCGCCACCTTCACGCACTCCTCTGTTGTCCCGATACGGGCAACCCCCCCGCACATATCCGGCACGTATGCGAGCGCCTTGCCACTGTTGACCATGATCCCCTTATACTGCTCCATGACCGGCGATACAACCATGCAGGTATCGGCATAGACCTTTGCCCCGCTCTTCCCGATGGTCTCCACGAATTTCCTGTTGGCGTCGATCACGCCCTGTGATGCAAAGATATACAAGGGCTTCCTCACCCGCTTCCCGGCAAGGAGCCGGGCAAGGGTCCCCAGTTCTTCGGGAGAGCAGTGCGGGCAACCGAGAGCCACGGCTTCGACCGGGACCTCCCGGAAGATATTCGCGATTTCCCTGAGCTCAACAGGGATCTTCTCAAGGTCCCTGATCCTGTATCGGGTTTTCTGTGCTTCCGGCGTAATATCTTCAACATGGTAGAGTGCCACCGCCCCGGTGGCCGCCATCGCAGCCCCGAGCGCCTTGAGCTGGTCATGGTCCGGGCGTATGCCGGTGAAGAACGGGATACGGTTGCCCACCAGCTTTCCTGAATGGTACCCGAGCGCCCCGTAGTCGGCAATTGTCCAGTCCCGGGTCGCTATCTGCACATCGATCACCACATGAGGTTTCCGGTTCTTTTCGATGTGGAGCCCATAACAGGGTGTCTTGCCGATGAGTGCAGCAGCAAGGGCCGAGGGACCGCCCTCGCGGTTCGTCCGGGCGCCAATGACCGAGTTCGCATAGCTGACTGCTGACGACTCCGACCATGCAAGGTGGTCGCCAAACGCGGTCTCGTGCAGGTAATAGGGCGTGCATGTGCACTCGAGGCTGATGCCGAGCCGCTCATAGGCTGCGACCACGGCCTGTTGTTTTCTCGCAAAGTCAGCATCAATCCCCATTTCCTGCCAGCGGGTCCGGGGCATGCCGATGGGGTTCAGGACTGCGGGAACTACAGTCGTTGCATCGAGCGAATTGAGCCACTGGAGGCCGAACTCGCCGATCGTCTTGTATGAGGCCCCGCTCACCTGAGCGCTCCGGATCGGGACAAGCCGTTCGGCACCAAAGACCTTGCCAAGCGCCACGAGGAGCTCGAGCATCTTCTGCCGGGTCTCGCCCTGCTCACCGGCAAGGATCCGTTCATCATCGTTGTCGATCTGCATCCGGTCACCAGGTGGCCCGTGAGAATTCCGCTTCGCGCCCGAGCACCATCGTTGCGTCCACACCGATCTTGACATTGGTACCGTCTTCGAGCTGGCACGGGTCGAGAGAGGATCCCCGGACGCCGGTAATGACCATGACATCGCGGTCACCGCTGACCCGTGTCGCGATCGCGTATTCGACATCCTGTGGGTTCTCGGGATCAATATCCTCGTCAACAACGACCACGTGCTTGAGGGAAGTGTGAGCGGCAAACGCCGCCATGATTGCGTTCTTCGCATCGCCCTGCGTGCTCTTCCTGATCTGGATTACCGCGTGGAGGTACCCGCATCCTCCCTTGGTCAGGACAACATTCCGGACCTCGGTCACACCGGCAACAGCGTTGTATATCTTGGGTTCATAGGGACAGCCCATAAGCACCTTGTGCTCATCGCCGCCCGGCAGGATACCGTGGTAGATGAAGTCCGGCTTCGTGTACATGCCGGTGAACTCTATAATGTGCTGCCTGCGGACCGGGTCATACGTGCCGGTGATATCGACAAACGGCCCTTCGTCAGTAAGTTCCGCCGTGATGAACCCTTCCAGTACGATCTCGGCATCTGGTACGAGGACCCCGTTGCTGCACCTCCTGACCCGGATCTCGCCGCCCATGAGCTCGGCAGCATACCCAAGTTCCATCCCGGTCGGCACCCGCGTGCAGCTGGCGAAGGTCACGGCCGGGTGCGTCCCGATCGTCACGGCAATCGGGAGTTTCTCACCTTTTGCAATCGCCTTTTTCACCATCACGTGCGTGTGCCGGCCCTCGACCAGCCGGGCAGCCACCCGGTGGTCGTCCAGCACCTGCATCCGGTGGATCGAGGCGTTCTCAACACCGTCCCAGCGGGAGAAGACAATACCGGAAGTGAGGTACTTCCCGGCATCCTTCGGGAAGTGGTGCATGATCGGGAGCTTGGTAAGGTCCGGCTTTTTCATCGGAATCTTCCCGTCTTCCACGACTTTCCCGTTAAATTTCGCGTCCGCAAGAGTCTTCACGATCTTTTTCTCGTCAATGCCCAGGGCAATGGCAAGGGACCTGCGGCTCGCGGTAAGGTTCATGACTGCACGGCGCCCGCTGATATTGTGGAAGAAGAGGAGCTTGTCGGTTGTGGCCGCCATCTTCGGCGCCTGCATATCCGCGGAAACATCTTCCTTCACATCGGTAACGAACCCTGCTTTCCGCATCCTTTCGATAAATTCACGCATCGTAACCACCCCAGCGCTGGGCGAGGTTGTTTTCCATCCCGAGGTGGTCCAGTACCCGGGCTACCACCATGTCCACGAGGTCGTCGATCTTCTCCGGTTTATTATAGAACCCGGGGCTCGCAGGCATGATTGTCGCACCCGCTTCCCCGGCAGCCAGCATGTTCTTCAGGTGGATCTTCGAGAGCGGCATCTCGCGGGTGACGAGGATGCAGGTGCGGTGTTCCTTCAGACAGACATCCGCGGTGCGGGTGATCAGGTTGTCAGAATAACCGTTTGCGATCGCCGCGAGCGTCTTGGAACTGCAGGGGATCACCACCATCCCGTCATACCGGTGCGAACCGCTCGCAATGGAGGCAAAGAGCTTGTCATTGGCATGGTATGTGGCATGAAACCCCTCAAACGAAACTCCCTCGTAGGTGGCGATCTGCCGTGCGACATCCGATACGATGATATGGACCCGTGCATCCTTACAGAGCACCTCGAGCAGGCGACGGGCATAGATTGCCCCGCTTGCACCTGTCACGCCGACAACGAACTCTTTTTTCATGGCTGTTTCCCGCTCTCCTGTGGTACCAATGTCGGAGTGGTGACAAAAAGAGTTTGTGCCATGCTGAGGGTCATCAGACCCGAAGCAGGAGAAGAACGTGAAACGTTCTTCGACCATGAGTTCTTTTTAGTCCCGACAAGGCGTTTTGCGAGTAAGATATCACTTCGGATCAATAATTCCTATTCAGTTGTCCCCTTCCGACCCCTTCCCGCAAATAATGCAACAAATTCGCAGTTCTCTGACGTAAATTATGCAGAAATTGGCCAGAGATCCCGGAAATTTATGGGGGGGTCGGAGGGGAACATTTGTTAAAATGGAGAGACCGGAGGATTACAACAAAAGAAAAATTCAGGAAAAAATTCCCATCCCCCGCCGGATTTTAATAAAATGAATGTATACCACCCGACCCCCCCACACTCCCGATCCGTCAGGCGCGGGTTGTCCCACAGGTATCCTCACCACAATAACGATGACTATTCCGACAGGGATTTCTCAAAATATCCGGAACCAAAAAAAGTATTACTTGTTCCGGGGCGGGGCAAAGAAGCGGTACCTGACCTGCGCCTCCTCGACTTTCCGGGCATGGGACGGGTTGAGGTCCCGGCGTGCTTCGATGACCAGCGTATTGAGGATATTGTGGAGCCGCAGTGTATCGTACTCCTTGTCCTTATGTTCATTCAGGAAATCGAGGAGGTCGTTCGTGCTCTTGAGCACCCCGCTGCTGCCTACCAGGTTTAGGCGGTTGAGGGTCATGGCCAGGTTCTTCTTGGCAATGTCCGTCTTGTAGGGGTCTCCACCGGAAAGGTTCAGCTCGGTGATCGCGTTCAGGAGATCCGTGTAGACCCTGAGCTTATGGGTGTTCTCGTGCATCCGGCACTCGGTCCCGCGGAGCTGCAATAGGGCAACAGCGGCGATAATGATGACCATAACGATCCCGCAGATTATGACAATCGTGTCTTCCAGCATGTCAGCACATCCTCCGGATTACGGGAGCCTCTTGGCTGCGGTCACTACGACCGTAACGAGATTTCCCTGCATGTCAAATTCATACGGTCCTTCTTTGTACATTGGAATTAACTGATCATTCTCGAATGAATACATCCTCCCATAACCAAACGTATCCACATGACCCGTGTTCATTTGTGTTACATTCAGGACAAACCAGCAGGAGTCGAGGTTATCTGACTTCGGACTGACGTTAATTTTTATAGCCCATGACGGACTGTCGACAATGAATTTTTCTGTATAAACATCTGTCGGGCTGTTGAATTTGTATTGAGTCTGGAGATAGTGGTCACCTATCGCGAATGAGGGCTCGGGAGTGGGCGTTGCCACGGTCGTGGTTACCGGTACCGTTGTCGGTGGAATGGTGGGTGGCGGTGCCTGCGTGCCGGTGCACCCCGCGAGGAGGACTCCCGCAAGGATCAGCGTATAAATAATAACATACTTCATATGGGTGATGTTTGGGGATGGAGATATATTATTGTTTATTGAGGCATCGCATTCGCGTTCCCGGGAATTCTCCATCAGAAAAGCGTGTCCTGCCGGGTCGGCTTCCGGATATGGAGCACTGCACACCCTGCTTCCGCTACTGCTTCGCGATGTTCTGGAAGTGTATAGACCCCGAGGCGCCACTGCTCGCGCCGGGTGGCGTTCAGGGTCCGGATGCGGGGCGAGAACTCCTCAAAGCTGACCACCGCGTGCTGGTTCTTCACCCGAACCCCGAGCGACAACTCCCGCGGGACCGCCGGGATGTCCACCAGCACCTCGTTGGGCTGTACGCCGGCCGCTACTGCAATCCGTTCTGCATATTCCCGGCAGGTCCCGATCGGCACGCCGGCATGGAACGCGGGAGTATTCACCTGGTCGGTGGTGGCGAACAGGGCCCGTTTGTAGAGCCGGCGCCCGTATAAACGGTCTGTGAGCTCGCGGGCAACGGGACTTTCAGAGGTGCGCAGGGTGTTCATGCACGCCGAATCGTCCATAGACATGAGCTGCCGGATCGTCTCTTCCTGCCTGCCCCCCATATGCTCCAGCACCGCGAGTTGGAACATGCTCTCGCCGATGCGGCTCACATGGTGATAATAGACGCTCGGCCGCATGAGCGTCCGCGAGATCAACAGCGACTCGGCAGCATTCACTCCGTTCTCGTCGAGCACGGTCTCCCCATCGGGTGTATGGATCAGGTGCCGGATCAGGCGCTGGGCATCCACCGTGCCATACGGGGCGCCGGTGTAATAGGCATCGCGGAGCAGGTAGTCCATCCGGTCAACATCGAGGTCCCCGTGGATGATCCCCGAGAGCCGGTGGTTTCCCTTCACCACCCGGCAGAGTTCGGCAGGATCGATGCCATGCTCCTCAAGCAGGGCGCCGGTCCCCTTACACACGAGCCGTTCGATATCGTCATGGGTCGTGTGGAGGAACTGTTCCATCAGGGGCTCGCTGGCATGGGAGAACGGGCCGTGGCCGATATCGTGGAGGAGCCCGGCAGCGACCACGAGCATGCGGTCGTCATCCGAAAGTCCGAAGCGTCGGGCAGCTACGTCCGCAAGGAACATGGTGCCGAGCGAGTGCTCGAACCGCGTGTGGTTGGCACCGGGATACACGAGATAGGAAAACCCGAGCTGCCGGATGTAGCGGAGGCGCTGCAGTGCCGGGGAATCGAGCAGGGCGAGTGCAAATTCCTCCACTTCAACATAACCGTGGACCGGGTCCTTGATGATTTTCACAGATTCACTAAAGAATCTTCATATACATGGCATAAAAGTATTGAGTAATGATTACTTTTCTTTCGGGCGGGACGGGCACCCCGAAACTGCTGCGGGGTATGCAGAAAGTGATGGACCGGCACGAGATTGCAGTCATTGTCAATACGGCCGAGGACATCTGGATATCGGGAAACCACATTTCGCCGGATGTCGACACGGTCATGTACCTCTTTGCCGGTATCCTCAATACCGATACGTGGTGGGGGGTACGGAATGACACCTTTACTACTCACGACGAGACAACCCGGCTTGGTATCGATGAATTCATCGCTGTGGGTGACAAGGACAGGGCCGTGCATATCGCGAGGGGCGAAATGATGCGGAACGGCATGCGGCTGACCAACGCGACCAAGATCCTGTGCGAGCGCTTCGGGGTCCGCGAGACCGTGCTTCCGATGACTGACACCGAGGTGACAACGCAGGTTATGACCGATCTCGGCCCGATCCATTTCCAGGAATACTGGATCCGGGCAAAGGGGAAGATCGATATCCAGAAGGTTGTCCGCAGCTATGACGAGCCTCCCGTTGCAACTGAGGAAGTCCTCACGACCATCGAGGCGAGCGACGCGGTGGTGATAGGGCCCTCCAATCCCATCACGAGCATCTACCCGATCCTCTCATGCGATAAGCTACAACCGGCGCTGCGGGACAAGTTTGTTATTGCTGTCAGCCCGTTCATCGGCCATGCCCCCGTGAGCGGGCCGGCCGGGGCCCTGATGGAAGCGGCCGGGTACGAGCCGAGTGCGATCGGGACCTTCAACTGTTACCGGGGTATCCCCGACGTCTTTGTGCAGGACATCCGGGACGAGGTCGAGGTGAGCCACTCTGTCAGGTTCGACACGCTGATGACGGACGAGGACAAGAGCATCGCCTTCGCCCGCGATATCCTGTCGCTGATCGAAAACCGCTGAGTTCCTCACCGTCCCACCGTTTTACCGGATTCGCAAGCATCCAAGACTGTCGTTTTTTATTTTGCAAATCTATATAACGCTCCGGAATAACGGTTATCGTGAGATGTACGTGGCGAACCATGATCCGTAAAATTCTCATCCTTATCTTCGTCAGTATCCTGCTGGCAGGGTGCATCACCAGCCAGCCAGCTGAAAAAGGCACACTCCAGCTCACGTCCTCACCGGCAGGCGCAGAGATCTACCTCGACAGCCAGTACCGGGGAAGCACGCCCAGTACTATTTCCGAAGTCGAGCCCGGGAGCCATACGCTCGAGTTCCGTCTGAAAGGGTACAAGAGCTGGAAGGCTGCCGTGACAGTACCCCCGGGTACCTCGAATTATTTTGCAGCCCTGACCGCACAGCCGGGTTCAGAGCAGGGAACGGATATAAGTCCCGCGGCAACAACGGCAGAACCGGCTGCCGTGACAGTCAGGACCGGCAAGGATCAGATGATCGTCGGGGACACCAATACGTTTTCCGGGACCGCCGCGGGCATCAGCAGCGTTACCCTGACGCTTTACGGACCCGGATCTTACGCGAATGGTAAGGATCTCGGACAGGTAAATGTGGGTGCAACGGATGCATGGAGTTACCTGTGGAACCCGGGGACCGCGATCCAGTCGGGAACGTACACGATAATTGCAAGTGATGCAGGAAATACTGTATCCGACCGGGTCCAGTTCAGGGTGATTGGTGGTGGCGTTGTTTCGGTCACCCCGAGCAAGTATGCCATCGGCAAGGGAGAAACACTTACGCTTTCCGGCAGGTGCACCACGGGCGCCCCGAATGTCGATCTCACGCTGTTCGGGCCCGAACGATATGCCGCCGGGGTGGATCTCGGTACCCTCTCGGTCATGGCGGATCAGACCTGGAGCTTCCGGTATACCACCGATAGCTCCATGCCGACCGGGGTTTACACGATATATGCGAGCGATGTGCCGAAGACAACTTCGGGCTCGTCGCAGTTCACCATCGGATTCACCTCATAAGGCACCTCTTTTTTTTCCGGCCGGTACCCGCAGTGTATTTGTTTCTGAAAAAACCAGCCCTCACTATTTCCCTGACAATAATTCCTGCCGGCCACCCGCGATATATCTGCCGGTTCCGGAATAACCCGTGCTGTTAAACGGTTGTTCTCTCAGGTTTTTCTGAAGCGGGCAACGGTGCGGGATAAAAAAGTGGGATTTATGTCCTGTTTCACCCGCAGGCCCCAAATAATGGCGGGAGCGGGAGAATTCGTCAAATTGTGTATCCGATACCTATTTGAATGATTTTATACTAATATTCGTCCGGGAATCGTTATGGGCATTATCAATAAACTTGGCAATATCCTGAAATCGGGAAAAGGCGAACGCGAGGGGGAGCGCGAACGCGAGGAGGCACGCCACCGGGCACAGAAAGAGCGGACTGACAACTTCCTGCGGGCCCTGAACGAGGGGGACCTGGACGCCCGCTGGGCAGCAGTCCGTTCCGTCGGCGACCTTGGCGAGCCCTTCATTGAGTCCCTGATCCATGGCCTCAGGGATGAATACTGGATCATCCGTCGCGGCTCTGCCGATACGCTCGGCAAGATCGGGGCCCCCGCCATCGGATCGCTGATTGTGGCACTGGACGAACCGGGAGACGATGTCCGGCAGGAGACCATCCGGGCACTCCAGCTGATCGGGGAACCGGCAGTCGGTCCCCTTGTCCAGTCAACGCGGCACAGCCACCCCCTTATCCGCCGCGGCGCCGTACAGGCCCTTGGGATCATCGGCGAGAGCCGGGCCGTCCCCCAGATCGTTGAGTCCCTCAAGGACCCGGACGCCGGTGTCCGGCACGAGAGTGCCGTTGCACTCGGCCGCATCGGCGACCCGCGGGCGGTAGAGCCCCTGATCGAGTCGCTGAATGATGCAAAGGAGAATGTGCGGATGGCCGTAATGGCCACCCTCTGTTCGCTCGGTGACCATGCCATCGGACCGCTCATCCGGGCACTGGTGGACCCGAACGAGGAGGTGTGCCGTCGGGCATCGCTCGCCCTCGTCACCATTGGCGAACCGGCGGTGGACTCCCTGATCCGTGCCCTTGACGACCAGAGCCCCGGCATCCGCAGGGGCGCGATGGAAGTACTCGGCCAGATCGGTAATACGAAGGCGATTGCCCCCATCATCGCGGAGCTCAACGATCCCGAGCGGCTGGTCCGGATCGAGGCGGTCAGGTCCCTTGCCGCTCTCGGGGTCCCGGCGATTGCCCCGCTCATGCAGGTCTTCCGCGAGGGGGACATGCGCACGAGGACGAGCGCCATGGAGGCGCTCTGGATGCTGGGGCAGCCCGCAACAACCCCGCTCATCATGGTGCTTAAGGATGAACAGGTGGATGTCCGGAAGCGTGCGGTCCTCCTGCTCGGGGAGATTGGCGACCTGAAGGCAGTCGATCACCTGACCGGCATGCTTGCCGATGAAAATCCCATGGTGCGCAAGGAAGCGTTTGAAGCGCTCGAGATGATCAAGAAGCGCAATGCCCAGTAAATAATTCTTTTTTTTGTCCGGAGAAATCCCTTCAATAATTGTGACGCTTTTGGGATGCTTCATCCCAAACGGAGTTCTCCGATTGACTGTCAGGACCCTTCGAAGAACTCTGACGAGTTCTTCTCTTCCTCGCAGTTCTGATGAACTGTTCGGACGATGCATTGATAATGTCCGCGGCAAAGAGCCTCACTATACGGGATGGAGCTGGTGTGTCGTGCGGCTTGTCATCACAAAACGGAACCGCGATGCGGTATTACTGGACGCTTCCGGCAGGGTCAACCGGGGGATTCCCGACGATTCCTACCGCGAGCGGCTGATAAAGTATATACCGGCAGAAACCCTTGCTCTGTTTGTCGCGGCCTACGGGATCACGTATTACCTGTCCGGTTCCCAGGCTTGGTACCTGCTGATGGCCCGCTGGATCCTGATTGCCGGTATTCTTGGCACGGTCCTGTATCTCTGGCAGGTCGAGGAAGTGACCGACATCGTACAGCTCGCAATCACTACCCTCGGTTTTGTCATCTGGACCGGGGCCCTCGGCGTGATCACGGTAGCGACCCTGCCATTCTATAACGCTGTTGTGGCCGGGGTGCTGCTGGTCGTGTGGGTGTTCGGGGCCCCGCTGATCGATGGCGTACCAGAACGATGGTGAACTGAAGATGGGCTTATAAGGGGGCCTTCAGAAAAATAATAATGGTCGCGGATTATCTGGCGACCACTGATTAAAAAAAGAATTACTTCAGTTCCCCGAGTCCCTTCCAGTACTCGTACTCGTGCGTCCAGAGGTCCTTGTTGAACGAGACGAGGTGCGTGAAATATTCCTTCCGTTCCTTATGGTGCGCTTCCTGCGCCGGGTCTTTCCATTTCTTCTTGATCGCGTCGGTTAGCTTCTTCCCGAGCTCCTTTGCCTGCTTTTCCCCGACGACAATCGCGTCAGGGCCGGCGCCCACGACAACACTCACTTTGCCGACCGTTGTCGCACCGAAATTCAGGAGGGCCATATTCATGTATTCTGCGACCTCGTCGGCATAGTGGCCGCCCGCAGTACATACGGAACACCCGTACTTCCCGGCGAGCGACTGGCAGTGCACCACATCCGCCATCCGGTCGAGCATCGTCTTCATCTGGGCGGTCACTGCATTGATGTAGTTCGGCGAGCCGAGAACGATACCGTCTGCGTCCATCATCTTCTCAAGGAGCATCGTATAATCGTCGTCATTCACGCACTCGCCTTTCGCGTAGCATGTCCCGCAGGCCGTGCAGTAATGGATGTCAAGGCTGCAGATATCGATGAATGTGATATCCGCCCCAGCCTGCCGGGCACCCTCGAGCACGCCCATGACAAGACGGCGTGTCTGGCTTTTGTCCCCTCTGGGACTTGCATTGATACCAATAATCTTCATGACTGGATCACCATGGAAAGGTGCGTGCCCCGGACAATAAAGGTGCGCTTAGGATGGATTCATTGCCCTGCGGGATATAATCACCAATGAAAAAGAGCATCCACCATGATCATCCGCGATATCGCCGACTGTCCCCATACCAGGGTTATTGATGGTTCGCTCCTTGCGGAGCTCCTCCACCCCGATAAGGTGCCCGGTGCCCAGAGGCTCCGCTGCAGCATTGCCCATGCGATAGTCCCGTCAGGAGAATCGACCCTCCCCTACCTGCTGAAAACATCAACGGAACTCTACTATATCCTCGAAGGGAGCGGGGAGATGCACATCGGATCCCGGTCAGCGCCGGTGCATACCGGGCAGATCGTCCTCATCCCGCGTGGCAGGTCGCAGTATATCAAAAATACCGGATCGGGCGACCTCGTTTTTCTCTGCATCGTGACCCCGAAATGGCAGGCAGCTGACGAAGAACTGGTATAAACGGGATCACCGGCCTGTTTCCGCAAAAGCATGCGGGACATTCTTATCTCCTAAAAAAAAAGACAGATCATGACGGGACGGCTCGAGGGACTGGAATTCCATATCGCGAAGAACCGGCTGGAGACGCTGGTGGATGGCATTTTTGCCATCGCCATGACCCTGCTGGTCCTGGGTATTAACCTTCCCAAGCCGCAGGAGGCTGTTGCTCCTGAAGTCCTCCCCGGCCTGATATACGGTCTTGTCCCGCAGGTCTTTCTTTTCATCGTAGCCTTTCTTGTCCTCGCCCTGTTCTGGCTGGGCCATCACCGCCAGTTTTATTTTATCCATACGGTAGATCCTGCTCTGCTGTGGATCAACATCCTGATCCTGATCGCCATCGTCTTTGTCCCGTTCTCGACCGATATTGCAGGAGACTACCCGGGCGTGACGGCCGCCGCACTCCTCTTCCATGCCAACATGTTCATCGTCGGGATTCTCTTCACCTTCCAGTGGGATCATATATGCCGGCACGAACGCCTCTGTGAACCGGTACCGGAAAATGCGATCGTGCACGCATGGTTCTGCCGCGCCATGCTGGTGCCGGCCATAGCCGCTGTCGGGGTGATACTCTGTCTCTTCGATCCGGCAGTTTCCCTGCTGGTCTACGTCGTTCTCCCCATCGGGACGTTCCTGCTCAGGCAGGTACCTGCACCGTAAAAGCGCCGGATACCGGAGGGAACGGCGATAAAAAAGCAGGGATTTAATCCCAGTACTGCTTCACAAAAAGCTTTGACTGCCTGACCCTCCCGGTACAGAACCGGAGCGCCAGCGGCACGATCAGGATAGTGACAATGATATTGCCGACAAGCCAGGTGGAGAAGGCCCCGGCAATATTCATCGTAGTCCCGGGAAGGAGCGAGAGGGTAAACGCCCCCCATGCTGCACCGATGAGATTGTTGATCAGGATACCGAAGAGGAGGATGATCGTCCAGTCCCGCCGGCTTTCCAGCGTGAGGTCGACATCGAATGTCCGGACGGCAACGAGCGGGATGAGCGCCTGCAGGGGACCTGCTGCCGCCCAGATGACGGCGATCTCCGGGTGCTGCAGGAGGCTTTCCGTGGTCAGCACACCGGCGAGAAGCGTCCCGACATAGGCTGCAATCGCTCCGTAGGCGCCAAACCAGAGCGTAAACAGGATCATGAAGGCGACCGCGATATAGACAAGGGTAACTCCGCCGGTACCGGCCGGCATGAACTTCACCGAGACCCATGCGATGGCTGTATTGACAAGAATAAGAACGAAGGTCAGGATGACAAAGGAGTACGTAGGTTCCTGTGCATGTCTCAAAAATATCACCTTGACTGCATATTGTGCGTTAATCTACATAGAATTTAGCCCCGGATATACCATCCGGAGATACCGGAAGTTCCGATCCGAGGCGGGGGTACCGGTGAGCCGGGAGACACCCGCCGGGGGACCGGCTCCTTTGTCTCCTTCACTATTTTTATCCCAGTACCCGCTTATCACTACCTGAGAGGAAGTGGATGGGAACATGAATGCACACAACGGGACACCTGCCGGCTCACTGGCCCGCGAGGAAGAGGAGCTGATACAAAAGACATCGCTGGTACCCGCTGAACGGGAGAGGGCCGGGCTCGAGGGGCTTGTCCTCGGCCTTGATGCGGTCATCATTACGTGCGAACCGGACAGGGTCGCTCCCGCGGTGAGCGAGCTGCTGCGGTATACCGGGCTATCCTGTACGGAAGCGTACGGCCATGGGAATGAGAAGGGGTACGTGCTCGGTCTACCCGGGTCTGCATCCATCATCGTCCGCTCGCGGGGTGGGGGCCCCAACCCCTTCGGGGCCGTGAACCGGGCCCGGATGACCGGCGCCCTGCCGGATACCCGGCTCGAGACCTTCATCTTTGCCACGCCGGATATACGGGAATATGTCCGGATCCAGAAGAGCCGCAAGGTGCAGTTCCTGACCCCGGAACCCGTGGAATCGGCATCCTGTTCGTTCATCCAGATGGTCCCTTCCCGGTTCACGGGCAATTCCCTCGGGTTTATCGAATGGAACGGTGCGGAGCGGTCCTATACCCCGGCGGGAAGTGAGACCGTATTTCCCCTGCCGGAAAAACCGGCATTTTTTTACCAGAAAAATATCGGCGGGCTCGACCATACGGCAACGCGGGTCCGGGCACAGGACCGTACCGCCGCGATCCTCGAATTCCTCACGCTCACCAATTACCATTATGATTTTGGCGTGCACGTGAAATCCCTGAACTCGATAACCAGCGTGGCACGGCGGAACGAGGAAGATTTTGCCATGGTATTCACGTCGGGGATCACCCCGTACACAACGGACGAAGCGTCAGGGCCCACCGAGATGTTCATCCGGAATTACGGGACCCGTGTCCACCACATGGCCTTCCGGACCGAGAGGATCGAAGAGACCGTTGCCCGGCTGAGAGAAGACGGCCTGGATTTCCTGCTCGATATCGTAGGTTCTGAAGAGGAGGGGCTCAAACAGATCTTCTCCGTCCCGTCCCAAAACACCCTCATTGTCAACGAGTACATCCACCGCTACGGTGGGTTTGACGGCTTCTTCACGCGGAGCAATGTGGAAAAACTGACCGAAGCAACGACCCGGCAGTGAAACCGGGCAGCCGGATCCTGAAAAACGACGAAAAGAAACCGGTCCCGGGGGCGCGACAGACGAGATCAGTGTTTATTCTGCCGGTTTCTGACGGCATTTATTCTTCTCATGAAACGTACAGAATTCCCCACACCGGTTGCATTTCCCCTCCGTGCAGGGCTCGACATGGATCGTGATGGTTGCCCGGGGGTACTCGGTGTTCAGGTCGGACTCGAGGTGGTCGGTCAGGTCATGGGACCGGGTAACGGAAATATCCCCGGGTACCACGAGATGGAACTCGATGAAGATCTCCGGTCCCGAGCGCCGGGTCTTCAGGTCGTGGAACCCGGCATAGATGCCGGAGTGCTGGCAGATAATTTCCTTTATCCTCTTTTCATCATCTTCAGGAATGCTGTGGTCGCTGAGATCGGAAAATGATCGTTTCGTGAGGTCATACGCGGCCTTCATGATAACGGCCGCCACGCAGAGGGCAACGAGCGGGTCGAAGACCGGGTTGCCGGTGAGCCAGATGAGGACAAGACCGGCAAAAACCCCGAGCGAGGTGTAGACATCGGTCCGCAGGTGCCAGGCATCGCTCTCGAGCGCAATCGACTCCGCCTGTTTTGCAACCACGAAGAGGTGGTGGGAGACGTACCAGTTCGCCAGTGCCGAGATGGCCATGACGGCAATACCCCAGACCAGGAGTTCCGGCCTCAGTTCCCCTGTTGTTTGGCCGAGCAGCTTGGTAACCGCTTCATAGATGATCAGGACTGCGGCCACGAAGATGAGCACAGCCTCGATGAGTCCAGAGAGATCCTCGAACTTCCCGTGGCCGAACGAATGGGCAGCATCGGGAGGCTCGGCAGATTTCCGCACCGAGAAAAAGGCGATCACCGCGGCTATCAGGTCCATCGATGAGTGGATGGCCTCCGAGATGATGCTGACCGAACCGGTTGCAAACCCGATGATGAACTTCATCAGAACGAGGCCGGTATTGGACAGGACAGACAGGCGGGCAGTCTTTTCTTTCATCCGGTCGAGTGAGTCCTTGTCAGCGGGGATACTCATGGATTTCTCAAGTACTATTCGGTATTCTGGTTTCTTGAAGATATGGGAATATCCGTGAAAACCCGGGCATTTCAGGTACCCGGACATCCGGCTGCCGGTACCTTTCTGGTTTATGAGAACACCGGAATATGCAGGTATCCGTGAATCAACCTTTCCGCAATGATTCGAAGAACGCTGATGCATTCAGTCGAAGACCTACGGTCTTCTCCTGCCTCGGGTCTGAGGACCCTCAGCATTCTCCCATTTCGGCCTTCTGGCCTCAATGCTTCGGCAATGAGTCGAAGAATCCACCCGATTCTTCTCCCATTTCGGCCTTCTGGCCTCAATGCTTCGAAATTTTTCGCAGTTAACGCCAGATTGATGAGCTTTTGCTGCAAAGCGTGATCGATCCATCATGTCACGCAGCACGCTCCCCCTCCTTGTGCTCGGGCTCCTCATCCTTGCCGCCATTATTGCCGGCGGTTGCGTGGGGTCCGCGATGGCACCCGCTGCAGGGGATATTAAAAAATTCAGTTCAACGGACGAGATCCGCGACTACATCAGGAACAATACGGCTCTTGCGGGAGCCGGGGATTATGCCTACACCAATGGATGGGCCGGGAACGTCCCGGTGCCGGCCGGGACCGCGGTACCCATGGCGGCCGTGGCCGAATCGGCAGCCATCGGAGGATCCACGGATCATGCCACGGATTACTCCACAACCAACGTGCAGGTAGCCGGTGTTGACGAGCCGGATTTCGTGAAAAACGACGGCCGGTACATTTACGTGATTACCGGCCAGACGCTCGCTATCGTGGACGCGTACCCGGCAGCGTCCGCTGTGATCGTCTCGAAGACGGAGATCAGCGACTTGCCAAAGGACCTCTTCATCAGCGGGGACCGGCTCGTCCTCTTTGTCACGGGAACGGAGGACACCGATACATCGGTTGCCGGCAGCAGCACGGTTCCCGATGCGAAAATGGCAGCCATGCCATATTATCCCGACCGCATCTCGAACCCGGTGACCCACGCGGTCTTCTACGATATCAGCGACCGGGCGCACCCGAAGGTGCTGAAGGACTACACGATCGACGGGGACTATATCGATGCCCGGCTGATCGGCTCAGACCTCTACCTCGTTACCCGCGAACAGATCTCCACCTACGACCTCGACCGGATTGCCGTCCCCGCGCTGCGGGAGGGGACAAAGACCGTTATCGCGCCGGATGTGTACTACTTTGACAATCCCGAGTACCAGTATGCCTTCACCACGATATCCTCGTTCGATACCACGGGCGCACAGGAGAGGGAGGCAAAGACCTTCCTCGTGGGCAGCGGCGACCTCCTCTACGTCTCCGAGAACGCGATGTACTTCACGTACCAGAAGTACCACAATCTCTACAGCCCCCCGCGGCCAGTCCCGATGCTCGCTGTTGATGATGTCGCCGGGAGCGGGTCAGCCGCCTCCCCGTCCGGCATTTCTTCCGGTGCCTCATCCGGTGTTGCCACGCCGGTACTCTACGAGGACTTCAACAAGATGAGCGAGGCAGACAAGCAGGCGGATATCCAGAAGATGAAGAACGCCGAACAGGAGGCGATCGCAAAGAAGGAGATCGACCAGACTACAACCGCCATCCACAAGATCGCGATCAGCAACGGCGCCATCACCTACATTGCCCGGGGTGAAGTATCCGGCAGCCTCAAGGACCAGTTCGCTATGGACGAGTACAACGGCAACCTCCGGGTCGCCACGACTTCGAACGTGTACTCGATGCAGGGCTCGTACGAGTACAACAATGTCTTCGTGCTGGACTCCGGGATGAAGACGATTGGGTCCCTGACCCACATTGCCGGCCAGGAACAGATCTACGCGACCCGGTTCATCGGCGACCGGCTCTACATGGTGACGTACAAACGGGTCGACCCGTTCTTTGTGATCGACCTCTCGTCCCCGACCAGCCCGAAGATACTCGGCAGGCTCAGCATCCCCGGCTTCTCGGATTACCTGCACCCCTACGATGCAACCCACATCATCGGTGTCGGCAAGGAGACCGCGACCAATGACTGGGGCGGCGTGTCGACCAGAGGGCTGAAGCTCGCCCTCTTCGATGTGTCCGATGTCGGGCACCCGACCCAGATCGACAAGGTGGAGATCGGCGATGCGGGCACGGACTCTGCGGTTCTCTCAGATCATAAGGCCTTCCTCTTTGACAAGGACAAGAACCTGCTTGTGATCCCGGCCCGGGTCGTGATTAATCAACCGCCGGCGGTCGACGCCTATGGCACAACCCGGCCGGACATCTGGTACGGGGCGTATGTCTTGGGTGTCACGCCGGAGACCGGCTTTACGCTCCGGGGGACTGTCCAGCACGGTACCGATAACAGTTCGTATTACTGGTACGGAAGCTCGAACGCCGAAGTGAAGCGCTCGCTCTATATCGGCGATACCCTGTATACCCTCTCATCCGCAAAGATCCTGGCAAACCCGTTGTCCGCGATCAATACCACGATCGCAACGATCGACCTGCCGGGCGGGAACGACGTCCTCTACCCGCCGATGATGGTGGAGTAAAAAAAAATATTTTTTTTAAATCGGCTGGGCGTTCATGCTCGGCGGGATGATGCGCCGGATAAGTATTTCCGGTACCTGCCGGGAGGTCATGACCCGCATATCGAACAGGGCATTGTTCCCGGACGGCCCGACATATTTCAGCACGATCTGGAAGTCCGTGTCGATGATCGGCAGACCAAGGGCTGATATGCGGGCATACCGCGCACTGATGGTACGCTCCTCACCGACCGCGAGCCGCTGCTTGCTGCCGTCAACAGAAGTATCTACTTCGTTGCCCATGGTCATGACGACAATATTGCTGTTTCCGATCGTAATCGGCTGGCTGTCAGGCAGGGAGACGCGGTACGTGGTGGTGTAGGGGAATGAGGTCCCGGTCGGCGAGTCGAGTACGGCGACCGTAAGGGTCAGGACCGCGATGATCGAGATAACGACCACAATAGCGATAAGCCAGAGCAGGATCCTGATGCCGAGGCCCCATCCTTTCTTTTCCTTGATTACCACGGTATGGGTAACCGGCTGCGGTGTTGGTTGAGTCGAATCATTCACCATAGTACATTTCCATGGGAAAATGGGGGAGACGATAATATATTGGTTGTGGAATAGACCCTGCAGGAGCAAAAGGAGCTCCGAGATCAGGGAATTGGGCGGAAACCTCCCGTATCTGCCCGGGCCCTGCCGGTTTCATGGTGGGCCCGGATGCAGCTGTATGGTTACCGGGGGCGGGGGTGTTACAGGTTCCGGTTTTTATCGGGAAATGATGGGGTCGGGGAGAAGTCCCGTTTTTTTAAAAGTTATGATCGGCCCCTCCTGCGTCACCATAATCTCATTACCTCCCCCGGCCCATAGATATAGGATTCTGATGCGCATCCCCATCAACGAAGTAACACCGGCAACCGGTTCCGCGGAGGTCTGCGGCTGGGTCCACGAGGTCCGTGACCTCGGAGGGCTCGCTTTCATGCTCGTCCGCGACCGGACCGGCATCATCCAGGTGACCATCCCGAAAAAGAAAGTTTCCGAGGCAGTCCTTGCCGCGGTGAAAGCGGTTTCCCGCGAATCGGTGGTCCGGGTCACCGGCCCGGTCAAGGCTATCGAGAAGGCCCCCGGCGGCCGCGAGCTCGTGCCCGAGACCATCGAGATCGTCAGCCTTGCCGAGACCCCGCTCCCGCTTGACGTATCCGAAAAAGTCCCCGCGGAACTCGATACCCGGCTTGATGCCCGCTTCCTTGACGTCAGGAGGCCTCGCGTTGCGGCAGTCTTCGAGATCCGTTCAGCTGCGATGCACGCTATCCACCAGTATTTCCACCATGAGGGCTACACGGCCATCACCACTCCGAAGATCGTGGCCGCTGCAACCGAGGGCGGGACCGAGCTCTTTCCGATCGCCTATTTCGACAAGGAGGCGTTCCTGAACCAGAGCCCGCAGCTCTACAAGCAGATGATGATGGCGGCAGGCTGCGAGAAGGTGTACGAGATCGGCCCGATTTTCCGGGCGGAAGAGCACAACACAACGAAGCACCTGAACGAGGCAACGAGCATCGATATCGAGGTCTCGTTTGCCGACCACCACGAGGTCATGCGCATCCTCGAGGAGATCATCGTCAAGACCTACGCGTACGTGTACCGCTCCTGCCCCGACCAGCTCGCAAACCTCGAGATTGACGATTTTTCCGTCCCAAAGGCACCGTTCCCCCGGCTGCCCTATGCTGAGGCGATCGAGATCGCAAAGAAGGGGATCGAGGACCCGATCAGGTACGGCGACGACATCAGCCCGGCGGCCGAGCGGGCGATCGGTGCAGAGATGGGCGGCCACTACTTCATCGTGGACTGGCCCAGCGAGATCCGCCCCTACTACGCCATGCAGTACGAGGACGACCCCTCGATCTGCAAGGCGTTCGACCTGATGCACCCGCGGATGGAGCTCTCGAGCGGTGCACAGCGGGAACACCGCTACGAAAGACTGGTGCAGCAGATCAAAAAGAAAGGGCTCAACCCTGAGAGTTTCGAGTTCTACCTCCGCCCGTTCCGGTACGGCATGCCGCCCCACGCGGGCTGGGGCCTTGGCGGCGAGCGGCTGGTCATGACCATGCTCGGACTGTCGAACGTGCGGGAAGCCGTGCTCTTCCCCCGCGACATGCACCGGCTGGTCCCCTGACCACGAACTATTTCTTTTAAGCCATCGACCTTGTTACAATAAACAGTGTCCGGACACCATGGCAAAGGCGTATTTTATCAATAAGGTACTGGCGACAACCGTTGTTGGCAGTTACCCCGTGGTGAAAGGCGGGGGATTCATGAGCTTCTTTGACCCGCTCCGTCCTGCGGTCGAGACCGCGGTGGGCGACCAGCTCGCGGCCGGGATCGATATCATCTCGGACGGGCAGGTGCGGGGAGACATGATCGGGGCCTTTGCCTCGCACCTCCCGGGCATCCGGGAGCAGGAGGTGGTGGGCAGGGTCCAGCCTGCTTCCGGCGGGATCACGGTCGGTGATACGAAGTACGCGATCTCCAAGGCCCCGAAAGTGAAGGGGATCATCACCGGCCCGACAACGCTTGCCCACGGGCTCCACATCAGCACCCCGATGTACCGCAACAAGGAGGAGCTGGTGCCGGACCTTGCCGCGGCACTGCTCACCGAGGCACGGGCGCTCGAGGCCGCAGGCATCACGCTGCTCCAGATCGATGAGCCGATCTTCTCGACCGGTATCGCCGACCTCACGGTCGGGAAGCAGGCGATCGAGATGATCACGGCCGGCCTCCACACGCCGGTCTGTATGCATGTCTGCGGGAACCTCGGGAACGTGATCGACGAGATCTTGAAGTTCAACGTGAACGTGCTCGACTTCGAGTTCGCGAACAACCCGGCAAACCTCGACCTCCTCTCCCGCCGTGACCTGACCGGGAAAATGATCGGGTACGGCTGCGTGGACACGACAACCGACAAGATCGAGAGCACGGCCGAGATCCGCAAACGGATCGAGAAAGGCGTTGAGATCTTCGACCCGAAGATCATGCTGATTGACCCGGACTGCGGGATGCGGATGCGGACCCGCGAGGCCGCCTATGCGAAGATGAAATACATGTGCGATGCGGCAAAGGAAGTCCGTCTCGCGCTGTGAACTGACATTCCGGCTCCCTTTTTTCCCGGCAGAATCCCGGCAGAATCCCGGCTTTATTTCCTGCTGTCACGTGCCACTGCCCGCTCTGCCCACGTCCGGTCCGTGATATCCCGCGTTGTAATGACAATGCCGTTGACCTCGGGCACATCGAGGAGGTACGAGGAGACAGATTCAACCTCCATGTACGATCCATCTGCTTTCCGTGCGCGGTACTCGATTGGCGTCCGCACATGGTCCCGGTCAAAAGATGCTGCCAGTTCCTTCCTTACCCGGTCAAGGTCATTCGAGTGAACTATCTCAAGAGGATCCCTGCCGATCAGGGAGCCTTCGGGATGTCCTGCCATCTTTCCGTAGGCCGGCGAGGAATACACAACGGTCCCCTTGCGGTTCACCACGATGATAAAATCGTTCGAGTTCTGGATGATGGACCGGAACCGGACCTCGCTCTTTTTGAGGGCCTTTTCCGCCACCCTGCGTTTCGTTATATCCCGCGATGTGATGACAATGCCGTTGATCTCGGGGATGTGTCCAGAAGGTTGGACCCGATGGATTCGAGATAGACCCATGAACCGTCGGCTTTTCTCGCTCGGAACTCGTGGAGTCTTGGGGTGAGACCCATGCTGAAGAGGCCTGCAAGGGTCGCGGCAATCCGGTCCCTGTCCTCCGGATGGACGAAATACAAGGGATTTTTCCCCAGCATTTCCCGTTCGGTATACCCCAGCACCCTCCCAGATGCCGGCGAAGAATAGGTGATTTTTCCTTCCCGGTTGATCACGAGGATGATATCATCCGAGTTCTGGATGATGGACCTGAACCATATCTCGCTTTTTCTGAGCGCTTCCTGTTGCCTGCGGCCATCGACCGCCTTTTTGATTTTATGGGCCAGCTCTGCATACTGGGATTTCATGTCCCCGCCTTTCTGGAGATAAAAGTCGGCGCCGCGGTTGAGTGCTTCAATCATAACCTCTTCCCGGCCCTTGCCGGTGAAGAGAATGAACGGGATATGGCCAAACCGCGAACGGACTTCCGTTAAAAATGTGATACCATCCATGTCCGGCATCTGATAATCAGAGACAATTGCATCATAGTCCTTCGCAGGGATGAGGGAAAGGGCATCGGGGGCGGAGGCAGCAGTGTCAACGGAAAACTGGTCTCCCTGCTCAAGAAACAGTTTGCCTATCTCCAGAAGGCCGGTCTCATCATCAACGTAAAGGATGGAATACATACAGTTTCCCTGACATGATTCGGATATTAACTGGTGCTGGATATAAATTAATAGGCAGGGTATCCCGGTAATTCAGCTCAGGTCTGTTCCGGATCCGCTAATAATCTGGGATTTTGCAGATAATTTCGTATCGGTTTGTATTTTTTACCTTAAATTCCGGATAATTTTACCTGCAGGCAGTTCCGGAGCCGGATTGTGAGGCACATCAGTCATCTGCTCGATTGCGGCCCATCAGGAAAATTCCCGTAAAAAAACCCGATCAACAGCTTGATGATTCATAACAGAGCCAATATCTTTTAAGGAGAAATTATGGCAAAAACCTGTCCCAGCTGCGGGTATCGCGAACCTGATAACCAGGCACTGTACTGCAACAAGTGCGGGTACCCGTTTCCCCAGAACCCGCCTCAAAGACCAGCAGCATCGCCGGCGCCCGCAGCCCGCCCGGTCCCGCGTGCTGCAAAACGGCCCGTGCGCAAAAAAGCCGGCGGCGGGGGTTTCCTTTCCTTTGGCTCGCTCATCACTGAAAACCACCTCAGACTGATTTACATTCTCGGGGCGGCCATGATAGTCCTCGTCGCTCTCATGGGGATAACCGGGGGGTTTGCAAAAAAGGGGGCCATTCCCGAAAATATGTCATTTACCAATACCACCGCCGCGGTTCAGGAACCCGCCAGCTCCACCCTGTTCTGGGCCGGGTTCCTGGTGATCGGAAGCGTGCTCTGGCGGATGTTCTGCGAGCTCTTCGCGGTGCTGTCCCGGGTACACGGTGCCCCCCAACCGGATGACGAGGCTGCATTTGACGAAGATATGGCAGAATACGCGTCCGGGGGCATCGCAGCACCGGGCGGAACGGGATCGGGTCAGATGGTCGAATGCCCCAAATGCCATAAAATCGTCGGGATCGAAGACCTCCGGGTCTGCGAGCACTGCGGCGTCCAGGGGTGCAGCAACTGCATCCGCCCGATGGGGGTCCTGAAGAAAACGCTGACCTGCCGGGAGTGCTTCGAGGGGCAGTGAATTTCCCGGCCATTCCCGGGCACTATCCCCTTTTTTCTGCCGGTGACAACAATACCAGAAAGGTGACTGTTCCACACTCTGACAATATTTTTTAGAGGACCATGTTCGGGACGCAGCATTTCCTCACGTTTCTCATAGCCGCGATCGCGCTGAACCTCACGCCAGGGCAGGATACCCTGTACATCATCGGCCGGAGCCTTTCGCAGGGAAGGACCGCCGGTATCGTCTCGGTGTTCGGCATCGGCTCCGGCTGCCTGGTCCATATCATGGCAGCAGCGATTGGGCTGTATGCAGTCCTTGCACTCTGCCCGCTCGCGTTCACCGCGATTACCGTAGCAGGCGCCGCATATCTCATCTGGCTCGGTATCATGACATGGACGGGGAGAAAGACCCTCGACCTTTCCGGAAAACCCGGCACTGCACCCGACAGGAACTGGCTGATCTACCGGCAGGGACTGATGACGAACCTGCTGAACCCGAAAGTGGCGCTTTTCTTTATCGCATTCCTGCCACAATTCGTCGACCCGGTCTCCAACCTCGGGGCATGGTCGTTTTTGTTTCTCGGCTTTACGTTTTTCTGTACCGGGACGATCTGGTGTCTTGTCGTTGCGGTCTTTGCTGCATCGATCGCGGATACCCTGAGGGACTGCCCTAAAATTCAGACCGGGTTTGATCTTTTCACCGCAGTTTTGTTTGTCGGGCTCGGGGCCGGGATCCTGCTGGCGCATTTCTAGAGAGCCGGTGCGGGCGCCGGGATGTGCTGTCTCGTGCGCCTGGAGACCGGGCGGGCCGGATGTTTCTGCACGTATTATTCTGCTGGATATATCCGCTTTGTCGTATGCCAGGAAGAGAAGGAGACCGGTGTCCCCCTCTTGCACTCAAAATAAAAAAAATTAAAAAATGCCCGGTTCACGGCCCGGTCGGGGCGGGTGTTGCCGTGGCCTGTAATACCCTGCGTGCCACGATGGAAGTATCCCGGATGTGAATGGTATCTGAACCCGGGTTGTATATCCATTCTTTTGAGCTTGCCGTTGGATCGATTCTGCTGCCGCTCTTTGCATCGCTGACCGCCCCGGTCTCAGTGGTTACGAAATAGGAATAATTCACCATATCGTTTGCTTTCCAGGTGATATTCCTGTCACCGCCAACAGAACCATCGGCATCGAAGACCATCCCGTTATCCCATGAGCCGATTATCGGGTCCATGCCCGGCAGCGGGCGGGTTACCGTGGGTTCGGGGGTCGGTGTTGGCACTATCGTTATTGTCTGCGGAGGAGCGACGACTGCGGGTTTTGTCGTAGCACAACCTGCGGTTATCAGAACCAGCGCCAGCAGGAGGATAATAATGAGGTATCCCATAACTCTCCCTTTTTATTTTGCATGACTAAAAATATTCCTAAATTATAACGGCCCGGAGTAACTTCTCACGTACTCACGCGAACGAGAACGTCTCCGGTACCAGCGTCTGCAGGTCCACTGCGATTGCGAGCGCCGGCGTCGGGTTCACGTTCATCTGTTTCTGGAACTTGGTCTGGGACTGCCACGTGCCGGCATTGATCCCGAGCACGCCGCGGTAATTTGTGATGCCCTTGATGTGCACGTGGCCGGTGTGCAGGATCTCGGGCAGCGGGTCGATGATCAGCCGGTCGGTCTTTCCCGCGGCAATCGGGGTCCGGCGGCCGTACGCCGGGGCGAGGTGGCGGCGGATGAGCATCTCCTCCATCATCAGCCCGCTCTTCTCGTACGAGGCGCCGGGAATGAGGCCGATCATGTCATCGATGGACCGGCCATGGTACATCAGCACCCGCACCCCCTGCAGCCGCACGAGCGCCGGGTTCTCGACCAGCACGCAGTTCCGGGGGAACTTCCTAGTGAACTGCTCCGGCAGCACCGGCTGGGGCTCGGCCCCGCGGACAACATCATGGTTGCCGGGCGAGATGATGATCTTCATGCGGGAGGGAAGGTCCTGCATCATGGCGCCGAAGGCATCGTACTGCTCGTAGATATTTTTGATATGCAGCTCGGCGTCCTGCCCCGGGTAGATGCCGATCCCGTCCACAAGGTCGCCCGCGATCAGCAGGTAGGAATAGTCCGAGTCCGAAAGCCAGTCGGCGAATTTTTTCCAGCTCGCCTCAAGGAAGGTGTCGCTGCCCACGTGGGTGTCGGAGATGAAGACCGCTTTCCCCGGCTGTTCGCTTTTGAACGGGGCATTGTCGATCCGTATGTCCGGGCGGTAGAGCAGCTCGGCAAAAAAGAGCTTGCCGTCGTTCGAGAGCTTGCCCTTGACCCCGATCACCTCATCGTGGATGATCCGCTCGGCATCAGCAAAGACCGGCCGGTCCTTCCGGAAGAGTACCGGAATCGTGCCGGTCGAGTCTTCGATCTCGGCGATACGGTGGCCGTTGGTCGTGGTCTTCACCTCAACGACCATCCCGATGACGGTACACTCCTCCTGCCGGTAGCGGGTGTTCTTGGTCAGACCCTCGATGGGCATTGCCCCGACCCGGCCCCGGATCATGCCCCCGAGCCGGCTGTACCGGTCCCGGAAGTAATGGAGGTAGTCATCCGTACCGTTCACGGCGCCCGAAGTACCGGCTATGCCGGAGACCACCTCGACCTCGGGATCGACATGAAACCGCATCCCGTCACGGACCGGCGTTATCCCCGGGATGTGCTTTGCGGAGACCACGATCGCGTCTTTCGGGACAGCGGCGATGATGCGGTCGATCAGCTCCGGCTCGTTCTGCTCCAGGATATGGCGCACCACTTCCGGGTGCACCTGGAGCTTCATGTCGAGAAACCGGTGGGTGATCTCTTGCGCATCAAGCATACCGGAATATCGGCGGCAGAGAAAATATAGACTGTTGTTTGGGCATGTCGAATCTCATCAGAGATGAGACAGGAGAATCGAACAAGTCATCGGACTTGTGAGATGAGAAGACCCCGGGTCTTCGAAGAGCCGATGGTTCTTCGACTTGCGAGTGGTTCGTCAGAACTCCGAAGGTCGCCAAACGCCTCTCTTCTCGTTGTCGAGGATTTAACAAACCTTTCCAACCACGAGGAGGAGAATGTTGAGGGTTATCAGAAACGAAACCGGAGAAGACCATCAGGTCTTCGACTGAACACATCAGAGTTCTTCGACTTTAGGAGACCGGGCTTTTTTAAAAAAGATAGATCAATCGTCCTCAGCAAACAGCGCCGGATTCTGCCGGCGGATCCACCAGCGGCGGAATATGCCCGGCAGGCTTCATTACCCGAACCGGATAAACGAAGTACACACAACCGGAGCCACCGCATTGCTCGCCGAAATTCTCTCGACATTGATACTCGGATTCCTCATCGGCCTGACCGGCGCACTCGCCCCTGGGCCGACGCTGGTCGCCACCATCCACGCCTCCCTGAACGGCAGCTGGACGGCTGGCCTGAAAGTCTCGCTCGGCCACATCATCATCGAGACAGCGGTATTCTTCTTAATCATCCTCGGGCTTGTCAGTGTTACAACGCCGTACACCACCGCGATCGCGGTGGTCGGGGGCTGCGCCCTCATCGTTTTCGGGATCATGACGATTGCCGGTAGCAGGACGGCAAGCCTCAGCACGGCACCCGGACAGGCTGCGACCGGCCCGGTCATGGCCGGGCTGCTGACCAGCGCGGCAAACCCGTACTTCTGGCTCTGGTGGCTCTCGCTGGGGAGTGCCCTGCTGATCAAGGCACTTGCCGGCGGCCTCCTGCTCGCCGTTGTCTTCATGATCGGCCACTGGGCCGCGGATACTGGCTGGTTCACGTTCATCTCCACAAGCGTTGCGAAGGGTCGGACCATCCTACCGGACACCACGTACCACCGCATCATGGCGGCATGCGGGATCTTCCTCATCCTCTTCGGCCTGTATTACCTTGCGGGGCCATTCCTGCTGCGTTGACCGTGCATTCGGACATCATTTACTCAAAGAACCTTTCAGGTTCGGTAGAAGACCCTCACCAAGTCGAAGAACGCTGATGCGTTCTTCGAAGACCTGAAGGTCATCTCATCTCACAAGTCTGATGACTTGTTCGATTCTCCTGCTTCGGGATTGGCGGGGTTCGTCAGAACCCCGGCAATGAGAAGGGAGGCTTCAGCCGACCTTCGAACTGATGACCCTCAGTCAAATCGAAGAACCTTCGGTTCTTCTCCTGCTTCGGGCCTTACGGCCCTCAGCATGGTTAATGTGCAGCGGATCCAACACTATACAAGCATCACAGGTCGATCCCATGGCTGACACAGCACCTCCCCGTGACATCAGATCCCTTGTCGCACAGTTCCGCACCAGCGATCACTGGGCAGTCTCGCTCGCCCGCGACCTCCTCTGGGTGGTCGGCGTGGTCGGCTCGATCGCCATCCTCCTGTATCTCATCTGCGGCACGTGGCCCGCGGTCGTGACCATCGAGTCCGGGAGCATGACCCCCCACATGAATATCGGGGACCTCGTAGTCGTTGTCCAGAAGGACCGGTTCGGGGATCTCCAGACCTGGGACGACGGCGTGAAGTCGGGATACAAGAAATTCGGGGATTATGGTGACGTGATCATCTACCGCCCGAACGGGATCACCGACATGTGGGCCTCGGTTGGCCTCCTGCCCCTCTCGAAACAGCACCCGATCATCCACCGGGCCATGACCTGGACGGATGCGGGGAACCCGGTCCCCCAGTATATCAATATCTACCGCGGATCCGTAACACCGACCGGCTACCTGCCGCTCAGTGTCACCGGCGAGACTGCAAACGGGTACAGGATCCTCTCGACCGGGACAGGTAACGCAACCAACTACACGCCCGGCCCCTCGGACATCGTGATGAGGAACGTTTCCGGGGAAAATTACATCCTGCCTGCGGGTGACCTGGTCCAGAACTCAGGCTATGTCAGGAATTCCAGCACGATTACCGACCATGGCGGGTACATCACGAAAGGGGACAACAACCCCACCAGCGACCAGGGATCCCTCCTGCTTGCCGGGACGGGGCCGATCGAGCCCGTGGAAAAAGACTGGGTGGTAGGTAAAGCGCTCTTCACCGTCCCGTACGTCGGCCTCCTCCCCCTCCATATCGGGGAAGTGATCGTGGTCGTCATCATCCTCATGGTGCTCCACGAGCTCTGGCTCCGCAGGAAGGAAGAGGAAGCGGCCGCAAAGCCGGCAAGGAAAGGATCGAAAAAGAAGCGGTAACGGGGATCACTGCAATGACGACTGTTCCAGCCCTTGTATCCGATGTCCTTGGCGGCAGCCGCCTCACCGAAAAAGAGGCGGAGTTCCTGCTCTCGGCAAAGGGCCGGGATGTCTGGCGGATCGCGGCTGCGGGAGACGAGATGCGGGAGCGCCGGGCGGGAAATGTGGTCACCTACGTGCGGAACCAGAACCTGCACGTGACCAACATCTGCAAGAACCTCTGCGGGTTCTGCGGGTTCGGCCGTAAGGCAACCGACGAGGGGGCCTACTGCCACGACAAGGAAGGGATTCAGGTGCAGGCCCGGCTCGCACACGAGCGGAACGTGACCGAGATCTGCCTGCTCTCGGGCGTCCACCCCGGCTTTACACTCGATACGTTCACCGATATCATGCACTGGGTCCATGAAGCGTCGCCCGGTGTCCATATCCATGCGTTCAGCCCGGACGAGGTCGCCCATGCGGCAAAACGGGGCCATATCCCGACAACGGACGTTATCGCCCGGCTCAAAGAGGAAGGGCTCGGGACCATCCAGGGGACCGCAGCAGAGATCCTGGTCGACCGGGTCCGGAAGGTCATGTGCCCCCGGAAAGTCCCGACGCAGGACTGGGTGCGGATCATCAAAGAGGCCCACCGGGCAGGCCTGAGGTCAACGGCAACCATCATGTACGGGTCGTGCGAGACCGCCCGCGACCAGGCCGAGCACTTCGGGATCCTGCGTAATATCCAGGATGAGACGAAGGGGTTCACCGAGCTCGTCACGCTCCCGTATGTCCATACCAACACCCCGCTCTACCAGCAGGGGATTGCCCGGGCAGGGCCCACCGGCCGGGAGGACCTGCTGATGATTGCAGTCTCCCGGCTTTTCCTTGACAACTTCGATAATATCCAGGTAGCGTGGGGCAAGGTCGGGCTGAAGATGACCCAGCTTGCCCTCCTCTCGGGCGCCAACGACCTTGCCGGCACCATGTTCACGGACGACGTGACCGGTGATGCGGGGGCGTCCGGCTCGGATTATCTTGATCCGAAGGATATGGAACGGATCGTTGCCGACCTCGGCCGGAATCTCCGGCAAAGGACGACGCTGTACGAGCTGGTATAAAATCAGGTACGGCAGGACGCCGGCGGGTCTCGGGATCTGGAAACCGGGACCCGGATCCGTTTTCCTGCCGGACATACACTTTTTTTCAGGCCGGGTTTCACCGGACATATTCCGGAATTCGATGCGGGAGTTCAGGAATAGCGCCGGGTCCCGGCATATCTGAGGGGCTTCCCGTTCGCTGTCCTGGGGATGGTATCGACAAACCAGATCTTCCGCGGGATCTTTTGCGGGGAGAGGTGGTCGAGGAGATAGTTGCGGAGTTCCCCCACTGACGGGGGGGGATTTTTACCTACAACCATTGCGGCAATATCTTCCCCAAGGGCGGGATCGTCAATGCGGAAACTCATTGCGTCCTCCACGGACGGGTGGCGCATGAGGACATCATCGATCTCAACCGGGGAGATCTTCTCCCCGCCTTTGTTGATAACCTCCTTTTTCCGGCCAGTCAGGTAGAGATACCCTTCATCGTCCAGGTACCCGATGTCACCGGTCCTGAACCAGCCGTCCATGAACAGGGCTGCGTTCCCTTCCGGGTCATCATCATACCCGCCGAAAACAACATCGCCTTTTACCGCGATCTCCCCGTCTTCGAAAGGCCGGAGGACCGTGCCGCGTTCGTCCAGGATCGCCAGCTGTTCGATCACCGGTCTCCCGACCGATCCCCGTTTTGCCGGCGGCAGATTGGTCGAGATGGCACCCCCGACTTCCGACATGCCGTAGGTCTCGATGAGGGGGACGCCCAGGAGCTGCTCGAGCTCATCCCTGAGCGGATCGGGCAGGGCTGCAGAGGCTGACCGGATGAACCGGAGGGAGTTTCCCTGAAGTTTCCCGCGGGGTACTTTTCTGAGTTCCTTTACTATCGCCCGGTGCATGGCAGGGCCCGCGGAGTAAAAGGTCGGGCGGCAGGTCCTGAGGTACGGGACAATATCGGACGGGATAAAATCCCGGGTGCAAATCACGGTGCCCCCGGCACACAGGGGCGCGATGAAGTTCCCGAAAATCCCCATGGTGTGGTAGTACGGTGCGATGTGGAGGCAGCGGTCGGCGCTGGTAAACCCGAACGTGGAGCATACCCGCTGCGCCACGCTGCAGATGAGCCGGTGCGTGAGGGGAACAACCTTCGGCGTTGAGGTTGTCCCGGAGGTCTGGAGCAGGATGGCGGTGTCCGCAGGGGACGCAAAGCGGGCATTCCCGGTGCCGGTAAAACCCGGCCCAAGGGTAAATCGCCCGGCGAGGTCCTGTGCCGGAACCATTTCGATGACAGGGATCCCCCGGCGGGTTGCGGCGGTGCGGGCTGCAGGGCTGTCATTCACCTGCACGACAACGGCATCGGTCCTGAACTGTGCAAAATACCGATCGTACTCATCCGCTGTATAGCCGGGGTTGAGGGGGGCGCAGACACAGCCGGTCATGAGGGAGAGGATGAGCACCCCGGTTGCCGGGCAGTTGGGTGTCACGACCGCGATCCGGTTCGTTGTGTTCAGGCCCCGGTCGTTGATAGCTCTCACGGTGCAGGTTATCTGTTCCCGGAGATCGCGATAGGTGAGCGGGTCTGACCCGGGCGATTCAATCGCCGGGGATGCCGGGTCCTGGCTGTTGCTGAAAATGAGATCGTGCAGCGTGGAAATATCTGACTTATCGCTCATGCGGTTTCGCATGTAATGAAATCGCGCAAGGTATTGAATATTCCATTATCAATCAGGTATTCACCGAATTTCTATAATTCAAAAACAGGCCTGCGATCCGGGTTTACAAAACGTACTTCCGTTCCGGGCGTTCCTGCAGTCGGACCGCCGGAATGCGGAGGGGCCCCGGTCTTACTTCTTCCAGAGCAGGGCAAGGCCGTTCTCGATGATCTCGTCGGGAGACATGCCGGTCTCCCCGGATTCGATGAGGGCAAGAATGCCGCTTGTGATCTGGTATACCATCATGGCATGGAATTCAAACGGCAGGTCGGGCACCAGCCCCTCGCGGACCGCAGACGCGATCAGCTCGGCCATCCAGGAGAATTCATCATATATCTGCTTCTGGACGTCCTCCCCGATACCCGGGTAGTTATAGCACTGGTCAAGGAACCGGACCTTGAGCGGGTTTGCAATGCCCCATGCTATATATCCCCGCATGCCCTGCACGATACGTTCCCGCGTGATCAGCGACGGGTCATCATTATGCCGGATCGCCCCGGCCATCTCCTTCTTGATGGAGAGGTAGAGTGCACCGACAAGGTTGTCCTTGTCCGGGAAATAGTGGAAGAGTGTCCCTGTCGAGACCCCGGTCTCTTTGCTGATCCGGGACGTCGGCGTTGCGTCGACGCCGAACTGCGTGAAGAGACGAAGCGCGGTATCGAGGATCTTCTCCCGGTTCCCGGGGGCGCTTTCCATCTCAGCGGCAGGCCTGCCACTGGTACGCCGGGGAATTTTTCCCGCCGTCCCCGTATGGCTCCTGCTCCTTTCAGGACCCCTGCACCGCTCAGTCACTCTTTTACCTCGGATGAGAACATCAGCCTGACAAGCGGGAGCATGAGTTTCGTGCGGAGCCCGCCAAGGGTTTTGTTGACCTTCTTCAGTTCATCCGGGACCGCGATCTTCTGGGGACAGGCTTTCGCACATTTCCCGCAATTGATGCAGAGGGACGCGTCCGCCTTAATTCCCATCCCTCCCATGAGCATCCCGCCGTAGAACCCGCGGGCCATCAGGCTGTTCCCCATGTGGTAATCGTTGTACAGGGAGAAGCACATCGGGATGTTGACGCCAGACGGGCAGGGCATGCAGTAGGAGCACCCGGTACACCCCACCTTCACGAGGCGCCGGTACGATGCCGCGACCTTTTCGATCGTTGCCAGTTCGCCAGCGGACATGGAACCCGGCAGGGCATCCCCGCAGGTTTTTATGTTCTCGATTATATGCTTCTCGTCATTCATGCCGGAGAGGACGACCGTCACTTCCGAGTGGTTCCAGACCCAGCGGAGCGCCCATTCCGCGGCGGACCGTTTCGGGCCGGCATCGCGGTATATCTGCTCAACCTCTTTCGGGAGTTTTCCGGCAAGCATCCCGCCCCGGAGCGGCTCCATGACCATGACCGCGATATTCTTCGAGGCCGCATAGCAAAGCCCCTCGGTCCCGGCCTGGTTCATCTCGTCAAGGAAATTGTACTGGATCTGGCAGAAGACCCAGTCATAGGCATCGATGATCTCCTTAAACGTCCTGCGGTCCCCGTGGAAGGAGAAGCCGGCGTTCCGGATCTTTCCCGCTGCCTTTGCGGCGTCAAGGAACCCGAGCACGCCGAGGTCCCGGAGCTTCTTCCACTGGCCGTCGTTGAGCCCGTGGAGGAGGTAGTAGTCGATATGATCGGTCTTCAGTTTTCTGAGCTGGATGTCGAGGATCCGGTCCATGTCCTCACGGGTTTTTACACTGAAGGGCGGCAGCTTGGTGGCAAGCTTCACTTTCTCCCGGTACCCGTCTTGGAGCGCCCGGCCAAGGAACCGTTCGCTCTCCCCGCCATGGTAGGGAGCTGCCGTGTCGATATAGTTGACCCCGTTGTCGATTGCCGTGCGGATCTGCCGCGTGGCCCGTTCTTCATCGATACGCATCCGCTTTGTCGGCAGGCGCATGGCGCCAAAACCGAGTGCGGACAGTTTGTCGCCGTTCTTGGGTACGGTGCGGTATTGCATGGTAATTACTCCTGTATTTCTGTCTTCCACGAATTTTCCATCAGAATCCCGCCGGGTCCACCGCATCCCACCGGACTTTCGCCTTCTGCACCAGCAGCCATGCCGGAATGGCGAGGACGACTGCCGACAGCGCATAGTACGGGTTTGCAAACGCGAGTGAGGTGAAGACCGTGATGACGATCCCGACGAGAATGAGGTACACGAAGAGCACCTTCACGTCATACACAAGCACGTTGGGCGAGAGCCCGCAGAGCCAGGCCATGACACTCACGGCAAAAAATGAGACCGCTATCCCGAGCACCACGGCAGGGACGAGATACGCCACTTCGCCGGAGAGAACCGCCACCACTGCGATGAAGGCGGCGGGGATCAACTGCAGGACTGCAAACGTGGTGAGCTTGCTCGAGATCAGCGTGCTCACGGCCACGGGTAGGCAGGCGTACGGCCCGAAGCTGTCGAACATCGTGACCCACGTGTACATGGTCGAGGCGATCACGCCTGTCGTAATGGCGAAGAGGAAGAGCAGGCCGTGGGGAGGGAAGAACCGGCTCATCAGGGAGAGGAAGAACCAGATCACCGCGAGGGGCAGGATGAACGAGAAGATTGTCTGGCCGACCATGCTCCCGCTCCGGTACAGGTCGATCGTGTCCTTGGCGGCAAGCGGGGGGTTCGGCAGGGACTTAAAGCGCTGCATCAGGGGCGTGAGGCTGTCTTTGTATTTCTTCTCGGACCCCACCGATTCCGGGTTGAAGAGCAGGAGCGAGACGCCGAAGAGGACAGCGAGAAGGACACTGGAAAGCAGGAGGTTAGCCCACGAGAATGCGTTGTTGAGCAGCAGCGGCGGGAAGAAGAGCGCCGGGTTCATGCCGGTCAGCGCCGAGAGGCAGCCAACGCCGGCACCGAAGACAAGAAGCAGGACCCAGAGTGCCGGTTTTGACCAGGCGTAGACCGTGGAGAGAAAGAAGACGCCGCAGAGGCCGAAGAGGAACGAGAGCGTCAGGGTAAGGAGGAGGAAGAGGGCATTTGCGAGGGGGACATGGATGAACGGCGAGGCGAGGATGTAACCAAAGCCGAAGGGGAAGACCCAGAGGAAAAAGTAATAGACGGTGTCCTTGACCACGAAGTTGGTAAAGATGAACCGTTCGGAGAGCGGGAGGCTCCGGGCAGAGTAGGCGAGCAGGCTTGCCTGCCCGAACCGCCGGTTCATCACCTCGTTACCCAAAAGCCCGAACCCGCCGACCATGATCCCGAGCATCAGGTAATTCGCGTGCACGATCAGCGTGAGGTTGCCGGCGGGGAGGTTCGCGCGCATCAGCGGGAGGAGGAACGCGCCCATGAACGCGATACCGAAGATCATGACCGGGAACATGGCAAACGAGAGGCTGCCGAACATCGTGGAATGGAGCCGCCACTCCTCCTTGACCATGGCCCAGAAGAGCTCAAACATGGCCGACCTTCCGGACAAGCGAGAGGAAGAAGGCGGGCAGGTGCTCGCCCCTGCCGGTCAGTTCGGCCACGGGCCCGGTGTGGAGGAGCTTCCCCTTGTGGAGGATCGCAAACTCCGAGCAGATCTCCTCGGCAACCTCGAGGATGTGGGTCGAGATGAAGATCGTATTCCCCTTCTTCACATAATCCACAAGGTACTCCTTGACGAGATCCTGCATGATGGGATCGAAGTTGATGAGCGGTTCGTCGATGAGTGCCAGCGCCGGCTCGTGGATGAAGGCCTGCGTGAACATCAGTTTCTGCCGGGTGCCCCGGGAGAGGTCCTTGCAGAGCACGTCCTTCTTGTCGGCAAAGTCAAGGAGATCGAACCATTGGTCGGCCTTCTTTTCAATATCCGGGATCTTCCGGACCGCGGCAACGAATATGAGGTATTCCATGGCGGTGAGGAAACTCGGCGGGGTCTCCTGCTCGGGGATGATCCCCACCCGTTCGCGGACCCCGACCGGGTCTTTCACGACATCGACCCCGAGCACGGAGGCCGTGCCGCCGGTCGGCCGGGTCTGCCCGGTCAGCATCTTGATCATCGTGGTCTTGCCGGACCCGTTCGGGCCCAGCAGGCCGAAGAGCGCCCCCTTCTCCACGGAGAGGGTCACGTGGTCGACTGCCTGTACATCGCCGTATGCTTTCGATAAGTCCTGTGTTTCGATTACCCGCGTCATTTCGTACTCCGGATTCCGTTAGACTGGTTGGTCTAGACTGACTAGTCGATTTGTTGCTGAGGATAATAAATGCTGCGGGCACCGGTAAGATTCTTGAAAATATACCAAAGAACTGTAAAAAAAAAAGATTGTGAAGAATTTGTCCGGTGAAAATTTCACAGCAGTTCGAGCGCTTCCTTACCGGTCATGCCGGTCTTGATACCGCGCCCCAGCGCCGAGCGGTTGGCTTCTTTCACGATTCCTGTCAGGATATCATCGGTATCCACGATTGACGGCCCGAGGGACGGACGCACTTTTGCCGCGGGGTAGCTGAACGAGTCGAGCGCCGCAACGTCGAATGCCCCGCACCCTACCATTCCCACATCGGTCTTGACCGCGACAAGGTTCGCCGGGCCCAGCGGGATGACAAACCCGTCTGCTTTTTTCCGTGACAAACGGACTTCGATATATTCCATAGCGCTCCTGCAGAAAGAGTTGACTTCAGGGAATAAGAATCATGCGTCGCGGGAATGCTGAGGGTCATCAGACCTGAAGGTCGGCTTCGCCTCCCTTCAGTTCGTCGAGGTCTGCGACCTTTCCGAACCCGAAGCAGGAGAAGAACGCATCAGCGTTCTTCGATGCGATAGCTTTACCTTTCCCGGGACGCTACACTGGAGAAAAGAACGCGGGGAGAGATTGTGGACAGGACGCTTTCGGTCGTGCTGGATGATGTGAAAGGGGGGCACCGGCTCAGCGGGAAGGCGGCGCTCGCACTATTCAAGACCCGCGGCCGGCAGGTCTGGGATATTGCATCGGCTGCCGACGAGGTGCGGGAAGAACGGGCCGGGAATGCGGTCACCTATGTCCGGAACCAGAACATCAACGTCACCAACCTCTGCGTGAATGCCTGCGGGTTCTGCGGTTACTCGAAAAAGCCCGGCGATGAAGGGATCTATTTCCATGACGAGGCGGCGATCCGGAAGAAAGTGGCACTGGCAAGGAAGCGCAGGGTAACGGAGATCTGCACCGTGAGCGGCCTCCACCCGGACTTTACCGCACAGTCCTATACCGATGTATACCGCTGGATCCACGATGCCGCCCCGGGCATTCACCTCCATGCGAGCAACCCGATGGAAGTTGCGTATGCTGCAAAAAAAAGCAGGATGAGCACGGCCGGGGTGCTCGAGGCGATGAAAGAGGCCGGTCTCAACTCGATGTGCGGGACGGCAGCGGAGATCCTCGTGGATTCGGTGCGTGATAAAATATGCAGGCAGAAGATCCCGACGAAAGAATGGATCCGCATTATCACTGAGGCGCACGGCCTCGGGATCCCGACCACCGCAACGATCATGTACGGCCACTGCGAGACAGACCAGGACCGGGTGAAACATCTCGGCATCCTGCGGGATATCCAGGACGAGACCAGTGGGTTTACGGAATTTGTCCCCCTCTCATTTATCCATATGAACACCCCGCTCTTCCGGGCGGGGAAGGCCCGGGCAGGCGCTACCGGCCGCGAGGACCTGCTGATGGTCGCCGTCGGGAGGCTCTTCCTCGACAATTTCCGGAATATCCAGGTCTCGTGGGTCAAAGAGGGCATCAAGATGGCCCAGCTCGGGCTGATCGCAGGGGCAAACGACCTCGGGGGCACGGTGTTCGAGGAGAGTATCTCCAAGGGTGCGGGCGCCACCAACACGGACTACCTCGACCCGGCCGAGATGGAGCGGGTTGCAAAAGACATTGGGCGGACGCTCCGGCGACGGACAACGCTCTACGAGCTGCTGTGAACCGTGACGGTGGAAGGGTAGCATGCGACGCAAAGACCGGGAGATCACGGACCGTGCGGAGATCGAGGCAATCCTCCGCGAGGCAACCGTGTGCCGGATTGGCCTGGCGGATGGCGGGGAGCCGTACGTTGTCCCCCTCAGTTTCGGGTATGAGGACGGGGCAGTCTACATCCATTCGGCACCGGAAGGAACAAAGATCGCCCTTATGGTAAAGAACCCCCGGTGCTGCTTCGAAGTAGATATCTGCGACAGTATTATCAGGGGCAACCGGCCGTGCATGTGGGGGATGCGGTACCGGAGCGTAATCGGGTACGGCAGGGCTGCCATAATGAGCGATCCGGCTGAAAAGCGGCACGGGCTTGCCTGTATCATGCGCCATTACGACAGCGGGACGTTTGATTTTTCCGATGAGGATGTAAAAAACGTGGCCGTGATCCGGATCGCCATCGAGTCCATGACCGGAAAAAAGCATACGTGACGGGGCCGGCCGCGGCGGCCCACACCCCGTCAGTCCTCGTGGGGTTTAAGGAGGTGGACGATCTTGTCACCGATCTTCTGGGCTTTTTTCACGGCCTCGGTATCGTTGAGCACATCGCCCTCGTGGTACCCGGTCCCCTTGACCGCCCCGAGGGAGGCAAATTCGTGGGCGGAGAGGAACCCCTCGATTGTCTGGATGGCGCGGGTTGCCCCCTTGTTTGCATGGACGGCAACGGCAACCCCCTTTTTGCCGGCGAGTTTCCGGTCATGGTAGAGCGAGTAGGTGCGGTCGATGAAGTTCTTGACCTGCCCCCCGACATCGTAGTAGTATGTCGGTGAGCCGATGATGAAGACATCGCACCGCATCAGCTTGTGCGCAATCTCGTTCCAGTCATCGGCCTCGTTGATGCACCACTTCCTCTCCTTGCACTTCTCGCAGCCAAGGCAGGGTGTGATCTTCTTGCCGGCAAGGGATACAAAGTCGGTCTTTATCCCCGCGTCCTCGCACCGCTGGAGAATGACCTTGACCAGCTGCGCTGTGTTGCCGTCTTTGCGCATGCTGCCGGATAACCCCAGAACTCTCATAGGTAACCCTTACAGTATTACCGGTTCATGAGGGTTTTGGTGCAGGCGGAAAGCCCCAGGGACCGGAAGGCCGCTTCTGTTTCCCGGACCGGGTTCCTGCGCCGGTAAAAGAGGTGGGAAGAGCAGGTGCAGTCGCTGCAGCCGAATCGCGGAATGCTCTCCCCCCCGAGGGCTGCGGCAAGCCGGCACTCCAGCCGCTCCTCCGTCAGCGCATGAACGGTGTACCGGAGGAGGAAGGACGGGCTCTCCGAGAGCCAGTCAACGTGCCATTTCGGGGGCCGGTCTTTGTCCCGGGACAGGGCACGGTGCCGCTCCAGCCGGGCAAGTCCCCCGTTCCCGAGGGCCGAGCCCACGTAGATGTGCCAGCCCTTGCAAAACGCGATCTCTCCCAGCGCCCCGACCCGGATCGTGCACGCCGGGTTCCTGAAGACAAGACAATAGATGCCCTTATCCATACCCGCTCTTCATCAGCCCGACCGCGGCCGCAATGCACCGGCTGCCGTTCTCTTCCGTGGGTTCCCCGTGGCCGGCGAACAGCCCTTCAACATCCAGCGCCGAGAGGCGGTCGAGCGAGCGGGCAAGCTCGGCCCGGCTCCCTCCGGGAAAATCGTAGCGCCCGAAGTAGCCGTCGGCAAAGACCGTGTCGCCGGAAAAGAGAAGACGGTCTTTTTCGGAGTAAAGGCAGATGCAGCCTGGCGTGTGGCCCGGGGTGTGGAGCACGACAAAGTCCCCGACCGTATCGCCTTCGGCAAGCGTGATGTCAGGAATGATCCCCGGCGAGCGGGCGCCGAAGTGCAGGGCGAGACTGTGGGCATCGTCGACAAGCCCCCGGGCATCGGCTTTATGGATAGCGACCTTTGCTTTGCACATGTGCGCGATCTCCTTCACCCGGGCAATATGGTCGAAGTGGCAGTGCGTGAGGACAATAGTCTCTATCTGCGCCTTGTAGGGGGTAACCGCCATCGGCATGACCCCCGCATCCACGAGGATGTTTCCCACGACATAGGAGTTCGCCCACGGGTCCCCGCTGTACAGCCACTCGACCTGCATGCACAATAATAAGGAGCCGGAACAGATGGTTCTTATGGATTTGCTCATCCGCAGGTGCAAAAAAGGGCTTCCCCGGGAACTGGGTGCCGTGGCACGGGCGGAAGGAATGGAACCGGAGCAGCTTGCCCGCGGGATCGCGCTCGGGAGGATCGTGGTCCCGAAAAACCCGGTCAGGAAGCACCGGCGCTGTGCGATTGGCGAGGGCTGCACGGTCAAGGTCAACGTTAACATCGGGACATCGGGGAGCCGGTGCGACCCGGCACTTGAGGAAAAGAAGGCAGAGGCAGCGCTCGCAAACGGTGCCGATGCACTGATGGACCTTTCCACAGGCGGGGACCTCGTCGCGATCCGGAAGAAGATCCTCAGACTCGACACCACAATCGGCACCGTGCCGGTATACGAGGCGGTGCGCCGGGCAGGCAATGCAGCGGATGTTGATGCCGACCTGCTCTTCAGCGTCATCCGCGAGCACTGCCGGCAGGGCGTGGACTTCTTAACGCTCCATTGCGGGGTGAACCGGCAGGCGCTCGATGCCCTCAGAGCCGACCCCCGGCTGATGGGCGTGGTGAGCCGGGGCGGGTCGTTCCACTGCGCAATGATGATGCAGCGGGAGGAAGAGAACCCGCTCTATGCCGAGTACGACTACCTGCTGGAGATCCTCGCGGAGCACGACGTGACGATCAGCCTCGGCGACGGTATGCGGCCCGGCTGCCTGCAGGACGCGGAGAAGCTGGCGAAGTCCGTGGAGTACCTGACGCTTGGCACCCTCGCAAAAAGGGCGCAGGAAGCTGGTGTCCAGCGGATGATCGAGGGCCCGGGCCACATGCCGCTCGACCAGGTAGGTTACAATGTGCGGATGATAAAAGAGATCACCGGCCATGCCCCGCTCTACCTGCTCGGCCCCCTCGTCACCGATATCGCCCCGGGCTACGACCACGTGGTTGCCGCCATCGGCGGGGCAGCAGCCTGCCTCAACGGTGCCGATTTCCTCTGCATGGTCTCGCCAAGCGAGCACCTCGCCCTCCCGGATGTCGCGGACATCATCGAGGGGACGCGGGTGGCAAAGATTGCTGCCCACGTGGGCGACACGGTCCGGAAGCCCGAAGGTTGGAGGATGGAGCGCGAGGTGCAGATGGCTGAGGCCCGGCACGAGCTGGACTGGAATGAGCAGTTCCGGCTGGCCCTCTACGGGGAGAATGCCCGGAAGATCCACGAGCGGGACGGCGAAACGGAGACCTGCTCGATGTGCGGGGACCTGTGTGCGGTCAAGATGGTGAACGAGCTGTTCGGTACCGGCGGGAAGAAGAAGGGGAAAGGGAAGAAATAATTAATCTATTTTTTTCTCGCTAAATAATGGAGAGCAGGTTCGTTTCTTCGGAACTCACCTTACATCAGCGCCATAAGCGCCGATGCCGCCATCACCACGTTCACCGCGTTGATGAGGATGATGGCCCGTGCCTTCGTGTGGTAGCCCCATGCAATAAGCAGGAGGCCGCCGATGATCCAGACAACAAAGCCGAGCTGCTGGGCGCCGATGCTCCCGATCTGGCGCACTCCCAGCCACCCGAGGATACCGAGGCCGGCGCCGGAATATTCAAGAAAAGTATTGAGGGTTACCGGGATCATGGAGCACGCCCCCGGTTATTGATGGGACGGGGAATCCGGGCGTGTGCATTCCCGGCGCCACAAAAAGTCCTGCTGGAGATCAATGTGTTCTGCCCCGCCTGTGCTCTTACTCATGTGGGGAATTTTTCTTTATGAAATGTTACGATACTCCGGGTTCAATGCATGGTACATGGGGATACCTGCCGAGGATGCGCCGCATCCCTGCAGGACAGCAAAAAGAAGGGGGTGGGTTGCAGTAAGGATCCTTTGGATCACTTCTTCAGCTTTTTGAGGAATGCGTCAATTTTCATCCCGTCAACAAGCTGCTTCTTTTTCAGGGTATCGATAGCATCGAAGATGGCATACGCCTCATCGCAATACTTGTCGAAGAATGCCCAGCTCATCTGTTGCTTGCGCCCCCAGGTGACACAGACCGGCCCGGTTGTGGTATATCCCGGAACATACACGTAGTGCCCGTTCTCCTGTTTTGGAGGTTCCGAAGTATCGGTCCACGGCTTACCGGCATGGAATGCAGGCAATGCCGAATCCGGCAGGGAGAGACCAAGGCCGGTACCGATATCCGCGTAGACTGTAGTCTTGACCTCGTCGTGGTTTTTCCGGTTGATCTCGGCAAATGCCTTGATATTATATTTCTTTTTGGCAGCAATCCACCCTTTCGAACGCCAGAGCTTGATCGAATCAAGTACACAGAGACCGTTTTCCGTGTCCCCGTTCTCCTTATGCCATTCATTCAGAACCTCTGTCTCAGTGATCGGCAGGATTTTTTTCTGCTCCTTGTCTTCAAACCGGAGTGTCTGGTGAGCCCTGCCAGCAATAACGCAATCGCCGTGATAGTCGTTGCCGAACATCGGTGTCGGGATACCGTTGTGCTGGACATCGAAGTCGTATTCCGCAGGTAATTTGGGAGGTGCTTTAAGAACGGCCGACAATTGCAGGTTCCGGGCATCGCGCTTCGCCGGCAGCTTGCCGAATTTAATAATCCTTGTCAGATTCTGGTTTTTAGATGTCGCCATGTTTCATACTCCTGTATAAATATATTGTATCAAATCATCCACTTAAATCTTTGTACTCCGGTGGGAGCGACCGAAATATCGTGGAGCGTACGAGACGGTAAAAATGCTGTTCCGGTCAATAAATAAATCAATCAGACCTTGTAAAAAAATTTCATCCGGCCGGAACCATCCGGAAAGAACAGCTTGCCAGAGCCTGTCAGGTTTACGGATTCCGGTACCCCCGTGTGCAATCCGGAACTCTCCAGTCCGGGATCCGGTGAAAAAAGGTTTGGTGTCCTGGTCCTGCCGTATCTTCCCCGGAAGTCATACCCCTCATGAATATGAAATGACGGTCCCGGGCCACGGCCCGGAAATGGTCAGAGATCCTCAAAAAATTGATTTTCAGGCAAGGTCTTTGAAACCGGTCACCCGATTTGTATAAAACAGTCTACAGCCGCCTGAACAGGGAGAGCAGCCCGAGAATAATACCTCCCACTGTAAGCACCAGCAGGACCCGGGCCCAGAATTTCACGGTACAGATACCGGTCGGGTCAGGGTCCCTCGGGTGCATCTGCGTATCGGCGTAGTCCCTGAAGAACGGGCAGTCGCATCCGGGGCAGACATTATGGAAGACTGCATCTCCATAGCCGCACTTCGGGCAGGTAAACGGGGTTTTCGTGCTCATGCAGTTTCCGCTCGTGGCAGGTTCTACTTTCTCTTCGATACTGTTCGTTTTGCCGGAGCCTTCTTCTTCGCCCCCCCCCGTTCCACGCCTTTCGTCTCGCAGGGAATGCACTTTTCCAGCTTCTCATCGATAATGCGGTAGGCGTTTGCGAGCACGGATGAGTTCGAGATCATGCCCGAGAGCAGGATTACCTCGAGGATCTCCTCGCGGGTGGCCCCCATCTTAAGGGCTGCCTGCATGTGGTATCCCGTGCAGTGCGGGCACTTGAGGGCTGCGCCGACGGCCATGCTGATCAGTTCCACGTACTTCGGGTCGAGCGGGCTCGTCTGGGCAACGGTGCCCTTGTACAACAGGTGGGAGATGAGCACTTCGGGGCGCTCGCCCATCCGCTTGAAGATGAGCGGCACCCGCCCGTAATCCTGCTCGATATCCTGCATCCATTCTTCCGCGGTCTTTTCAGCGCCGATATCCACGATATGGGCGAGCTTTTCCTCGAACTGGTCCTTGGTTGAGAGTGCTGATACTAACTTTACCATCATATCACCGTGTTGGTCTCGGAGAACGGCAGGATTTTTATAAGGATATAGTCCCGCATCCGCGAGGGGACCACCTCTGCCAGGTCACCGAGTTTTATTCCGTCTTCGATCTCGATCGCCCGCAGCCCGGGAGCAAAGGTGTCATAGGGCAGCTTCACCCGGAGCCCCCGCATCTGTACCGTGAGGGGGGTAGGGGATGTGACATCAAGGATCGCCGGCACCTTCTCCCGGATCAGGTCCATGAGCCGTGCAGGGGAGACCGAGAGCGGGTCTTTGGCGATGTCGTCCCGCTTCTTCTCGACAACCCTTGTGATCTCCGCAACGACCTCATCAAGCTTCTCCAGCTGATCGGCCTCTTTTGTCCTGCGCATGAACCGCCCGACATTGCCCACGAACCCTTCGACCGGGGGATTTGTGATACGACGGAGGGCCGCTTCGTCCGGGCCGCCGCAGAGGATGATCGGCACCTCAATCCCCCGCCGGAGCGTCGGGATCTTGTACTCGATGCAGGTCTCGAAGTTTCCCATCAGGTAGACCGCGATGTCGTGCTCGTTGATCACGTCCCGCTCCTCGTCGTTCAGGCCGGCGATCCTTTTACCGGGGCCACGGGCAAGGCTGACCATGTTGCTCTTTGCCCCGATCCGGCGCACGTACTCCGCGATATCGCAGGACGGGTGGGGCAGGTGGTGGATCTCGAGGCTCATCGAAACGATAGCGATCTCGGTCCCCACGAGCGGCGAGTCTGTCACTTCACCAAAGAGGGGTTTGGCAAGGGTGCGGATCAGTTCAATGTCCTCCCTGGGAACGAAGCACTGGAGCACGACTTCGGCTGCAATGATGTGCTTCTGGACGATATACCCGCCGAGGTCCTCGATCAGGTCGATGATAATGTCGTGCTGGTAGATCCCGCCCTTGTAGGTGACCGGAACAAGGGTCATGGCTTCTCACCTATCAGGGCAAACTTCGCGGTGACCAGCGCATCGATGTCCTCCGCAAGCGTGTTCTCGCTGGCAACGAACGAGAACCGTTCTTTTGCAAACTTCTCCTTCCGCAGCCGGAAGCCTTCCGGCGCCACGCACCGGAACGCGTAGATCAGGTCGCGGAAGAGGGATTCGCTCGGGTCCGCCACCACGATCTCCTCGATCTCGAGGGGTGCCATCTTTACATCGTAAAGCATGACGGTAAACCGGTCCGGCTGTTCCACGTGGTCTTTCCCGAACCGCTCCCAGAAGATCGCGAGCATCGGGGCAAGGTAGGTCTCGTCCGAGATAACGAGGGTGATCTTCCCTTCGAGCGGGTTCACGTTGGCAAAGTCACGGACGCGGACGATCGACGTGATCTTCCGGAGCGTCCCCACCGCAACAAAGACCGGCACCTTCGGGTCGATGAAAACATGGAGTTTCTCGATCACTTTCAGGAGGTTGTGGTCGAGCAGGACGTCGTTGGTGATCTGCCGGTAGTACTCTGCGCCCAGCGGCTCGGGACACTCCACTTCAAAGTACTCAAGGGCAGTCATTTCATTGTTCCTTTATGAATCCCGATGCAAGGAGTGCTGACCCGACAGCACCGATGTACTGCGAGTAGGGCGGCACGACAACCTTCACCTGGAGCAGTTCGCCCATGGCAAAGACAAGGCCCTCGATGAGCGACGTGCCACCGACCATGATGACCGGTTCCTTGATGTCCACTTCCTGCAGCTGCTGCTCGAACACCTGCTCGGCTACGGAATGGCAGGCTGCCGCGGCCACGTCCTCGCGGGTGCTCCCGGCGGCAAGGGCATTGACCAGGCTCTGGGTCCCGAACACGATACAGTAACTGTTCATTGGTACCCGTGCGCCCATCCCTTTCATGGCGAGCGGCCCGAGCTCGGTGATCTCGACACCGAGGCGCTTGGAGGTCATCTCCAGAAATCTCCCGCTCGCGCCGGCGCAGATACCGCCCATCGTGAACGTGCCGGGGATCCCGTCCATCACCGAGATGGCCTTGTTGTCCATGCCCCCGATGTCGATCACGGTCGCCGGCCCGTGCTGGCGGTTCGCGAGATAGACCGCCCCTTTCGAGTTGACGGTCAGCTCTTCCTGGATGAGATCGGCCTTGATCTCTTTCCCCACGAGGAAACGGCCGTAGCCCGTTGTGCCGACTGCCTGGATCTCGTCCCGGGTGACCCCCGCTTCCTTGAGGGCGTGGGCAATCACTTCATTCGCACTCTTCAGCACTTCGGTGGTGGGCTGCCAGCCGGTACCGATGATCTTATTGTCCTTCATCACGACTGCTTTGGTTGTGGCGGAACCCGAGTCGAGCCCGAGCGTAAGCCCCTGCTGGGTTTCACGGGCGAGCAGGGCGCGGCGCCGGGCAATCGTGGTGAGCGCCTCCATCCTGGTCAGGAGCGTGCCCGAGGTCGTCCGCTCAGTGAACGAATAGCTGACCACCGGCAGTTTCGAGTGCTCCGTTATGTAGCGCCGGAGCTCGTTTCTGACGATCGCAGCCTCGGCGCACCGGAAGCAGGTGGCAATGAAGACCGCGTCAGCCTCCACCCGCCCTTCCACGAGCGCCATGGCCCGGGCAATGGTGAGTTTCAGGTCAGGGCTCCGGACATCGAGGCCGAACACGTCGAAATCCTTGCGGATATCCTTCAGCGCGATATCGGGGAAGAAGATCTCGCCGCCCACTTCATGCGCAGCGTCATCGATCTCGTGCTGGATACCGGAATATTCCGGTCCGCAGGAGAGCTGGGCGATCCGTACCGGGGGCGTCATTTCTTTCCTCCCAGGCCGTCAAGGAACCGCTTGATGGCCGCCACGAACTGCACGCCCTCTTCCTCGCTCTTCGGGTAATACAGGTCGAGCTTCGGGATGTCCTTCTGGCGGATGAGGAACTTGATCAGCTCGTTCGTACGGGCACATCCCATGCAGCCGAACGCGAGGTCAGCGTCGTTGATGATGATCGCTGCCTCGCATGCCTCGATCATCGGCCCGTAGAGCGACATCCGGCCCCGGACACCAGCGGGCACCTCGACAGCCGCCCACTTCAGGCCTTTTTTCGGCTCCTCGGGGGTGATCTGGAGCGGCGGGGATTCGAGTCCTGCGGTCTGGATGCGTTCGCGGACGGCCGTGGCGGATGAGAGCGGGGTGTGGCCGTAACGGGCCACAAGGTCAGAGAGGATCAGGCTCGTTGCAGGGTAAATGAATACTTTTGCCATATCAGGACTCCTGTGGATCGATCAGTTTCTTGAGACGCAGGATGTCGAGCTCCTTGTGCTCGAGCGGGTTCTGCGGCGGCGGAACGGTCTGCAGGTCACGGGTCTTTATTGCTTCAAGCCCGTGCGAGACATACGGGATGACTGTCATCTCGTGTTCCATGCCATGGTACCCCGGGCGTGCGCCGCCAAGGTTTGCCCGGCAGCGGCGGGAATCGCCCGGCGGGAAACCGCGGTCTTTTACAAAGATATGGTCGGGATCTATCTTCCGCAGCTCGCTCGTGATCCGGTCCACTTCCTCCTCTTTCCCGTTGATGACGAGACCGAAACAGGTCTCCTTGATCATGGCGCCTTTCGCGATCTCGTATGCCCGGACCCCGAGGTCGGCCGGGGTGATATCAAACGATTCCACCACCACGTACTTCGTCACGGTGCCGACATGGACCGGGGTATATTCCGTCATCGCCGCACCTCCCTGATATACACGTTTTCCCGCTCCTTTACTTTTTTCAGTTTTCCCGTATCGATGACCCTTCCTATCAGGTTGGTCCCGTCAAAAGGCTCGGACGTGGGCCCGAATTCCCGGTTCGCCGACAGGCGGACGCCCACGAGCCCGGCGTTTTTCCGGGAGTCGTTGGTTATTGCGAGACCCGCGGCCGGGGCTTCGTCCACCGGTGAATTTTCCGGGTTGAGCTTGATGCCGGCCGGGATCTCCGGCCTGAAGAGGATCACATCTTCGAACTTCATGAAGACCGGCAGCATGCCGGTATCGTGCTCCACGAGACCGGTGATCCTCCGGAAGATCCCGCAGCTGACCGGTGCGTGTGCATCGTCAAGTTCGATATCGATCACCTTATCGAATGGTGCGGTCGTGACGGTCACTTTCCGTTCGGCCAGCACGTCCAGCGTGGTGCCGGGGTCCTGGGAGACCACGATCCGCTCTCCCAGGTCCTTGTCAATGACCAGGGTCAGCCCCCGGGCGACCGCGATCTCTTTTGCCTGCTGGACCGGCAGGCCGAGCAGGTCAATGCGTTGTGGCTCCATGGTTACCGCGATCACGTCATGCTCCTGTGCAAGCCGGACGAGCTCAATGCCCTGCACTACCTGCCCGACAATGCTGTGCACCATACTGCTCGGGACATCGGTGCGGTAGAAGAAGACCCCCCCGGCCGCCTTTCCCGTTGCCCTGACCGTCACGGCGCCCTCCCTTCGCGGGTGGTGGTATTCCCGGGGAACATCCGTTCCGGTACGCCGGAGGTCGGCGATATGGGTGCTGGTTGCCCGGTCCACGACAAACTGCCCGGACTGCAGTGCAAGGAGCATGTGCTCCACGCTGCCGGCAGCTTCTGTCGTGACCTTGCCCGGGGAAAAGCCCTGTGCCACAACAGCAACCCGGGTGACGACCTGCATCCCGTCCTCAAGAATGAGGCCCGTATCGGTCGTGGTGAAGGAGCGACTGGTGTCCGCCCAGCTGATCACCGGCTCGATCTTAAGGACCCTGTCACCGGCCGACCAGCGGTCGAGCACGCCCTTGCCGCTGACTACATTCCCGATCACGCCCCCGCTTTCATCCGCACCCTGGTCCGCCGAATGCCGGCTCTTTGAAAATATCAGGTATGACCGCGCCGGCTCGTAACCCCCACAGCCAAGAATAACATCGCCCCGCTCGTATAGGTAAGGTTTACGCACGGGGTGGATGTCGGAGGGGAACGGACCGAAGGCTGCCGTGTAGCGGTCCTGCCAGTGGAGCACCAGCTGCGGGACAATTGCCGGGGATTCAAGAAATGCCGCATGCCCGCCGGAGAGTTCGACGGTAATCTGCCCGGCGGTTGTACTGATGGCAAGGCTGCCGGTCTTTGCCTGCTCCTGGGTTGCCGGTCGGATAATCGCCACTGAACAGCCCGCTGGCTGGCCCTTTAAAATACTGCCAAGGGTGCTGCTTTCGGCAATCACCAGCCTCTCCCCGTCGAGATGGATGGTGATCATTGCCGCCTCAGGCTGCCGGCTGGCTCATGACCTTGCGCTCTTCTGCCGTGAGGTGGGCCAGCACTTCACTGGTCTTTCCGATCTCTACGATCTTTCCGCCCCGCATCAGGGCGAGGCGGTCGCAGATGTCCCGCACGAAGTCCATGTCATGCGAGACGACAATGAAGGTCTCCTCCATCTCCTCGCGGGCGTGCATGATGGAATGCTTCACATCGATCTTGGTGATCGGGTCCATGGTGCCCGTGGGCTCATCAAGGATCACGAGGCGCGGCTCGCGGATGAGCACCTGTGCGAGGGCAACGCGGTGCCGCTCCCCTTCTGAGAGCTGCGCGGGCATCCGATCGAGGATCTCCGCGCTCTTCGTTTCGGAAAAGCCGGCCATCCGGAGCGTCACGAGCGCCTTTCTCATGGCGAGTTCCTTGGGGAACTCAAGGCCGATTGCATCGGTCAGGTTGTCAAGTACCGTGCGGTGCGGGAAGAGGTCGTACTCCTGGTGGAGGAGCCCGATATACGGCGTTGCCCGTCCCCGCTGCTCTACCCCCGGCTTGGTCATATCGACCCATTCCTCGCCGATGCGGATATTTATCTCACCGCTTGTCGGCTCAACAAGACCGTCAATAATGCCGGACAGGGTTGTCTTGCCCGCCCCGCTCTTGCCGATAATGCCAAAGATCTCTTTGGCATAGACCTCGAAAGAGACGCCGTTGACCGCTTTTACCACGCCGCGATCGACCGAGATATAGCGCTTGACCAGATCGTGGGCAACAACCATTTTCTCCCCGAGCTCGGCCTCTTCGAACTTCTCGCTGTCATCATAGCCCTTCATGAACTGCGCGATGACATCTTTGGGAGCCCCTATGCTGGCAATGCTGCCGTCCACGAGCAGGATGGCACGGCCTGCAACATCCTCGATCACCTGGGAGAAGTGGGAGGTGACGACGATCCCCATGTTATTGGTCTTTGCTGCTTCCGCAAGCATCTCGTGCACAACCTTTGCCGTGCCGGGGTCGAGCGTGCCGGTCGGTTCATCGGCAAAGAGCATGAAGGGTTCCTTTGCGAGCTGGCGGGCAAGGACAACCCGCTGTTTCTCCCCTCCCGAGAGGTCGCGGGCAATGTGCATCATCCGGTGCGAGAGCCGTACCTGGTCAATAAGGTCGGCTGCACGGTTGATGGCCTGGTCAGGAGGATATTCAATATCGTCGAGGGCGTGAAGGACGTTCTCGATGACCCGGTCGTCACCGTACAGGGCAAAGGTGCGCTGGAACATGATAGCGGTACGGCGCATCAGGCGGCGCCGGAGCGTCTCGTCCTTCTCGTTCCAGAGATCGATATCCTGTGCGGTCATAGTGCCGCCGCAATGCGGGCACGGCTTCCCGGCTGCGCTCCCGACATCGAGGTAAGCGCACCCGTTGCAGACCGCGGTGTGATAGATGATCCTGCCGCTCGTCGGCGGCTGTTCCACGCCCCGCATGAGGTGCATGAGGACAGTCTTTCCTGCGCCGCTCCTGCCAATAATTCCCAGGATTTCGCCTTCTGCAATCTCAAAAGAGATATTTTTAAGTATCCCTTTCCCGTCAAAATCCATGCAGAGGTTCTCGACCGTTATCAGTGGAGCCTTCATAATACCCTTATACCTAATGTGACCGTAGTCTCATATTACCTTTTATATGCAGTACCACAGCCGTCACGATCGCAATTTTTCCGCGCTGCGATCAGGTCCTGCACAATAGTCACAACTTCCCCCACGTTTTTCACTACGTAGTCCGCTTCCTTGTACAGGTCTTCCGGCCGGTCGCCGGGCTGCTGGACCGTGAGGATGGCGATGTCTGCGTTCCGCATGGCACACAGGTCATTGATCCCGTCCCCGACCATGAGCACCCGGTCATATTCCTGCCGGAGGTCGTTTATGATCTGCGCTTTTACCGTTGGCGTGGCCACGCCGTAGACCCGGTCCCGCGGGATGCCGAGGTGGTCGGCCATCCGCTCTAGTTTCGTGACCCGGTCGCCGGATGCGATGAATGTCGGGACACCCATGCGGTGGAGGGCGGTGATCGCTTCCTTTGCCCCGTCAAACGGCCAGCCCCCCGCGGTGATCGCAAATTCAATGCCCCGCTGCGCCATGTTGATGATCGCCCCGCTGTTCAGGGTGACCACGGACTCCTCCTTGCAGACCGTCCAGACATTGCGTACACATTCCTGCAGGTCGCTCACCCGTGCGCGATCATCTCCGTACAGGATGTCCCCGATCTCATCTGAAGTGATGATCTTCCGTGTGCAGCTGATCCCAAACCCGATATCGTGCCGGACAAGGTACTCCGAGAGGAGTGCTTCCGGAAGTGCTGCCAGCAGGTCCTTGGAATGCACGGGGAGCACGATCAGCACCCGGTCGGGAGAACTGAAGGTGAGGGTCGTGGTCTCGATCCCCGGGAGCAGTTTCTGGTTGCATACGTCCTTTGCAACCCGGTAGGTGTTCAGGAGTGTTCCTGCACTGTCGAAAACAACGGCTACTGACATGACGCGCACCCGGCAATAAATCTATGTACTTTTCTGCTCATTCATTGAATGAAGCTGATGTCCGTACCTGAAACCGCAGAGAAGATAAAGAGCATGGAGATCCGGGGGGCCGGCCGGATTGCCCGGGCGGCGGCCGAGGCGCTCAGGGACCATGCGCTCTCCCTTGAGATAAAAGACCTGCCGGCATTCACCGCGGAGATGGAGATGGCTGCAGGGACCCTGGTCGCCACCCGGCCCACGGCCGTATCGCTCCCGAACGCGGTCCATATCGTCATGACCGGCCTTGACCGGGCAACCGATACCGAAGATGCCCGGTCCGGGCTGGTCAACCGGGCCGACGGGTTCATCCAGTCGTCCCGGCATGCAGTGGAGAACATCGGGCGGTTCGGTGCCCGCCACATCCGTGACGGGGATACCATCCTGACCCACTGCAACTCCGAAGTGGCACTCGGGTGCATCATCGAGGCGCACCGGAGCGGCAAGGAGATTGAGGTCTTTGCCACCGAAGTGAGACCGAGAAACCAGGGGCTCATCACGATCCGGACGCTGAACGATGCCGGTATCAAAACAAATTTCATCGTCGATTCCGCGGTCCGCTCTTTCATCCACGACATCGATCTCGTTGTTGTGGGTGCCGATGCTGTCACGGTCAACGGGGCGGTTGTGAACAAGATCGGCACCTCGCAGGTGGCCCACGCGGCAAAAGAGGCACGGGTGAACATGATCGTCGCAGCCGAGACTTACAAGTTTGCCCCGCGGACGGTCATCGGGGAACTCATCCGGATCGAGGAGCGGTCCCCGGACGAGGTCCTGCCGGCAGCGGTTGCACAGACACTCCCGAACGTGAGCGTGCGCAACCCGGCGTTCGATGTGACGCCTGCGGAATATATCGATCTGATCGTTACCGAGGCCGGGGCGATCCCGCCCCAGATGGCATATGTGATTATCCGGGAGTACCTTGGCTGGGGTATCGAGGAGTTCCAGAAGGTACCCTGAATTTTTTCCCAAGGAAATCTTTTTCTAAAAGTGATGCCCCCTCTTGCGCTACCAGCGTTGAAGAACGCTTTTCGTGTTCTTCGACTCCGGGGCGCAGTGCGATGGGACGAGATCGATAACAGGTAATACCTCGTCATCGTAACGCGGGGAGTGCCCTCATCAGCAGGAGGCGATGAGGGCAGTGTCCGAGTGGTTCATCGGAACCAGGAGAAGGAGAAGATTTCGTCAGAAATCTTCGACGCGAATGTCGAAGAGCTTCCGGCTCTTCTCCTGTTTCGGGTCTGATGACCCTCAACACCCCCGAGAGTGTTAGTGATTTTCTTTTATCCGAGCTGTTTTTTTTTAATAGGATAAACCCTATCCATCCGGACATCTAAACTTATCACTGACTTCAGCTAGCGACAGTCCACCGTTACATCAGGCGGGAGAAACCATCATGGACATACCATTTGTAAAACTCCACGGGAACGGGAACGATTTCATCGTGATAGATGAGTACCATAAGCTCGTCATCCCCGACGATATGAAAGGGCAGTTTGCCGCCATTTACTGCGACCGCCGGTTTGGGATTGGGGCGGATGGTGTAATTTACTTCATGAAATCGGCAAAGGATGACCTTAAGATGCGCATCTTCCAGCCGGACGAGAGCGAGGCGGAGATGTGCGGGAACGGGATCCGCTGCCTTGCCAAAGCGGCATTCTATGCCGGGTATGTGAAGGAGTCCTTCACGGTGGAGACCCCTGCAGGGTCGATCGGTGTTGCGATAGAGAACACGGAAGATGGTTTTTCTGCAGCGGTCATGATGACCCCCCCGCAGTTCGACCGGAAGGACATCCCGGCGACCGGAACCGGCGAATACAAGGAGCACATCGGCGATTACGATGTCTACGCGGTGAACACCGGTGTCCCGCATGCGGTCATCATAGTGGATGCTGTGGATGCGATTGATGTGGAAGCCGTTGCGCCATCCATACGCCGCCACCCCACGTTCCCGACCGGTGCGAATGTGAATTTTGTGGAGAAGATTGGTGAGAACAATATCCGGATCCGAACCTTTGAGCGGGGCGTGGAAGAGGAGACGCTCTCCTGCGGCACCGGTGCAACAGCATCGGCAGCAGTCATGCACCGGCTCGGGCTCACCGGTGATGTTGTCGGGGTTGAGACCCGGGGCGGCCCCCTCATGATCTCCCTGAAGGGCGGGGCGAGGATGCAGGGGCCGGCAGTGACGGTGTTTACCGGGGTCATTCCGTTTTAATTCTTTTTTCCCCGGATTGCTGTACCGGGGGAGGAAAAGGATCCGGCCCTGTTACTGTCCGTTCAGGCCCCGCCGGTCTTCTCTCCGGCAGACTTCCGTGCCGTAATGTCACGGGATATGCTCAGGAACTCCCGGATCTGCCCGGTCTTCTCGTCGCGGATGATCTTTGTCGTGGACTCAAACCAGAGGTAATGGCCGTTCTTGTGCCGGAACCGGAACGTTGAGGTAACGTGGCTCATCCCGGTCTGCGCAATTGCCTGCATGTCGCTCTGGACCATGCCGAGATCATCGGGATGCACCATGGCAAGCACGGGCTTACCCAGTACCTCCATCGGTGAGTACCCGAGCAGAGGGGTGATGGCCGGCGAGACGTAGGTGCAGATGCAGTCAGGGGTCTGGCGGTTGATGATATCGAGCGAATTGTCGGCGATGAACCGGTACTGCTGCTCGCGCTGCTGGAGCTGTTCGTCCGCCCCTTTACGTTCGGTGATATCGAGTAATGATGCAACCGTCTGGGTTGTCCCCGGGATCAGATCGATCGTCATGAGAATGTGCCGGATATCCCCGTTCTTGGTGATGAACCCGAACTCGTACTGCCGCGGGGCATCCCCGCCTTCCCGCCGCTGGTAGTGCTGGGCGAGCATGCGCTCGAGGTCCTTTTTTACCACAAACTCGGTCCAGCTCTTCTTCCCCTCGATCTCCCGCTTGGTATATCCCGAGAGGCGCTCGAACTCGTTGTTGGCAAGGCTGATGATGGTATTCTCTTCCACGATCGTGGTAGCTGCACCCGTGTTCTCGAAGACCGAACGGTACCGTTCAGCGCTCTTTTGCAGGGTGAGCCCGGCCTGATAGCGTTCGGTGATATCGTTCAACGCCACCAGGACGGCCGGCCTGCCATCGATAAATGTTGATACTCCCCTGCCCTCTACCACGACCGGTTTTTTGTCAACCCGCAGGATCTGGAGTTCCATCGGGGGTGTGGTCTCTCCTGCAAGGTCGCGGGTTATACTGATCTGGACGGAATTGCGGTATTCCGGCGCAACCACATCAAGGATATCTCTCCCAATCAGTTCGTCACTGCGGCCGGCCCCGGTAAGCCGGACTGCTGCAGGGTTGACGTAGATAATTTTCCCGTCACGGTGCAGGATCACTGCATCCGGGGAGATCTCCACGAGTTTGCGGTACCGGTCCTCGCTTTCCCGCAACTCCTGCTCGGCATGCTTGCGCCCGGTGATATCCTGCATGGTTCCGGAAATTTTTCTGCATGAATCATCCGGGAGACTCCCGGTAATCTTGCCCCGGCCGACCACCCATATCCACCTGCCGGATGTATGCTGCATGCGGTGCTCGGATTCAAAGAAGGGTGCACGCCCTTCAAGGTAATCGGCAAGTCGCTGGTGAATAAGGGGAACATCGTCAGGATGCGATAACGCGTCCCAGTCAGCACGAAACGACCCGACATCGCTTTTCCTGTACCCGAGGATCGCGGCAGCCCGTTCATCGATTGACCCCTTCCCGGACGGAATATCCAGTTCCCACAATCCCATTTCGGAGCCGGAGAGCGCAAGCTGGAGCTTGGCTTCGCTCTCCCGCAGCGCCCGCTCTGCCCGGTTCCGCTCGGTGATGTCGAGTGCCGTGAAGGTGATCCCGCCGGAAATATTGGCCGGGTCAAGGGGGGTGGAACTCAGGAGAATGTCAATGACCGTCCCGTCCTTTGTTACCCACCGGGTTTCGATCGAGGCGGTCCCGCTCTGCCGCATCTGGATATATTTCTGGGTTCCGACGCTGTCGAATATTTCCTCTGACGGGTACAGCATCCGGGCTGATTTCCCGACCAGTTCGCCGGCGGAGTATCCGGTCATCTGGCAGAGCCGGTCGTTCACTTCCAGAAGGATGCGGTTTTCCGCCACGCCGATGCCGACGGGGGAGGCCTTGAAGATGCTCCGCAGTCGTGTTTCGCTCTCCCGGATCCGCTCTTCGTCCCGTTTCTGGTCCGAGATATCTTCGAGAAGGACCGAAACGCCTTTTGTGCCCTCGTTAAATACGGTTGGGGCAACCCGGCAGAAGAAGAATGTTCCCCGTACGGGGCGGGACAGTTCCCCGCGCCAGTCTTCGCCTTTGAGTCCCCGCGTGAACCGGTCGAGGAGTTCGGAAAACACGTCTTCAAAAACGATCGAAAACGGCGTGAATTCGATATTTTTCCCAAACAGGTCTTTTGCCGGAACACCAAGGAAGGTCAGGAGCGCCTCGTTGGCATAAAAGACCCGCTGGGAAAAGTCGAGCTGCATGACCAGTTCCGACGAGAGGGAAAGGACCGAAGAAACGGGCAGCCTTTTTGCCAGCGAGTACATTTTTGCCATTCCGAAACGGCGCATCTCGACCTGCCCCGAGAGGAGCAGGTTCTCAAGGTACCGCCCCGCCGTGTTCCGGTTGATATCCACGGTCTCGACAAGATCGGTGATGCTGATTCCCTCAGGGTGCTTCTCCAGCACCTCTTTGATCCGTGCAGTAACCTCCCTGCGCAGCACCATAAACAACTACCTTTCAGATTCCAACAATATAATGTTTACAATATCCCGACGGCTTTTCCTCCAGCTGGGAAAAAACCAGCGGATAAACAACCCCCGCCGGTACTCCCAATTGAGGGTTGAGGGCCGGTCAGACCTTTATCCGTACTCCCTCTTCAACAATCTCGAATATGAACGATGCCCCCTCAGGGCGGGAGCGGTGTTTTACCAGCCGTGCCCTGCGGAAGCCTGCGGTATCGGTCTTTTCGAGCCGGACGATTGCTTTTGAGAGGTGTTCAAGGGCGACACCGCCAAGACCGTAAAAGGTGTTCTTTGTGGTGTCCATGTACACCTGGTTGGTGATGATCACCGGGATTTCGTAGCGCTTGCAGTATCCGAGCAGGTGTATCATCTGTTTGGTAAGCGCCTGCAGCGCGTCACGCCCTTTCTCAAGATCAGTCCGGTAAAGGGCTGTGGCAGAGTCCATAACAAGGAGACCCGGTTTATGGGCCTTGAGTACCTTCTCTGTTTCAGCAATCATAGTGCCCTGGTGCTCGAAGTCCAGCGGTTCAAAGAGGAAGAGGCGATCGGCAATTTTCTCCGTGTCCTCCCCCGCGATCTGGCGGAATCTCTCTATGGAGAACCCCTCGGAATCGATATAGACCACGGAATGGCCGGCCCGGAGGCAGGCAACCGCAGCGAGCATGCAGAGGGTGCTCTTGCCGCTTGCGGGTTCGCCGTAGATCTGGGTAATGGTCCTCGTCTCGAGGCCGCCCCCAAGCAGCTCGTCCAGGGCCGCAACTCCGCTCGTCCTGCGATCGGTCTTCATGATTCACCGGATCCCGGAGGAGGAGTGTGCTGCAGGTTCCGGCCTGCTGCCTCAACAGCCCGGATCACGTCCCGCACCGGCAGGCCCCGTTCCCGGGCCCATTTCTGCGCCGGTCCGAACTCCGCTTTGATGAGATAGATCCGGCCATGCATCCATCCGCACTTCACCGGCATCTTCCGCATTTCCCCGCGTATCTCCACGTCAACCTCTTCAACCGTACGCCCGGCAATAAAGCGGTGGATCGCCGGGATGCAGCGGATCCCAAGCGTACCGAGCTCAAGCGCCATGAGCTCCGCAAGCCGGGCACTCGTTTCCGGGAGGCTGATCACCCGGATCAGGAACCCCGGGCGGCCTTTTTTCATGATAACCGGGACCGCAACGGCGTCCCGTGCGCCGGCCTCCATGAACCGGGCAAGCGCGTGGGCGATCACCTCCCCGCTGACATCGTCCACATTGGTCTCCAGCAGGTCGACGGTGTCCTGTAATAATTCATCGGAGGCAGCCGTGGTCTCCACGAGCAGCACCCGGAGGACGTTCGGGGCATGGCGGGGGTCCCGGCTGCCGGCGCCGTACCCGGTTGCAAGAATGGTATATCCACCCATGGTGCCGGGCTCCAGTAGGGAAAATTCCGCGAGGAGGGCGGCACCGGTTGGCGTGCAGAGTTCGCCGGCATGGTCGCCGGGAGTGGCTACAAGCGCCGTCCCCTTCAGGATTGCCGCAGTTGCCGGTGCCGGTATGGGGAATATTCCGTGGGAGCCCGTGGCAATGCCATGACCGAGCGTGATCAGGAGGACTTTTACCCCGTCCACGGCAAGCGAGTGCAGGGCGGTGCAGGCCCCGATGATATCGGCGATCGCATCGTCAGCCCCCACTTCGTGGAAGTGGACGTGGGCACCGTGCACCTCTTCTTCAGCAGCATTGATCCGCTCAAAGACCCGGCGGGCCATCGCGAGCGCCGGTGCCGGCACGTGGGGGGCGGCCAGATCAAGACGCTCCATCACACCGGCAAGGGTCCGGTGAGCAGGCGTGGCTTTTGTATCCACCTTAACGGCACGGATTCCCGCCCGGGTGACACTCGTGACCGAGGGCTCCGCTACCACGGCAGCCATCGCTTGCATGACTTTATCCCGGTCCGCCCCGCAGTCCAGCAGGGCACCGGTAATCATATCGCCTGCTGCACCGTGGAAGGGATCGAAAATTAGAACCCGCATTATCAGTACCTATAAATCCCTGCGTATATGACCTTTAAGGTAATGCCTGAAACCCCCGAACTGCAATTAAAAGTCGATTCGGCTTATCCCGGTGATCAAGGCACTGGTAAAGCGAGACTCGATCCCACTAATATGCTCCAGTTGAGAATATCACCTGGAGACCTCGTAACGATTGAGGGAAAACGTCGTACTGTAGCAAAAGTCTGGCGTGCGTTGAGTGAAGACTGGGACCAGCAAAAAGTCAGAATGGATAATTTTACCCGGACCAACGCGGGCGTAGGACTGGGAGACAAAGTGATTATCAGAAAAATCGTGACAGAAGTTGAGGCAAAACGTGTTGTTCTTGCCCCGCCCGAAGGGCTCCCAAAAAATATATCTCCATCAAATATTCCGCACCTTTCCCGCATCCTGATTGATTTCCCCGCTTCCAAGAACGATATAATTCCAATCCCATTGGGTATGCCATTTATTCAACCACCAATAGTTGGTTTCAAGGTCGTAGAGATCGAACCTGAAGAAGCAGTTATAATAACGAAAGATACCAAAATCGACTTTTCTGATAAGACTACATCGAGCTTTGAAGGAATTAAACA
>Ga0182011_10000036_pt1 | contig 95463 bp, 78 predicted proteins | sample 711E1DmetaG_FD_120481 | JGI IMG/M metagenome (GOLD analysis project Ga0182011, IMG submission 120481) | Permafrost microbial communities from Stordalen Mire, Sweden - 711E1D metaG | ecosystem: Environmental > Terrestrial > Soil > Wetlands > Permafrost | place: Sweden: Stordalen | collected...
CATTATTGTAGAAATTTAAAATTATAAAAATTCAATCCCGAAGGGATGACATTATTGTAGAAATTTGAAATTATAAAAATTCAATCCCGAAGGGATGACATTATTGTAGAAATTTGAAATTATAAAAATTCAATCCTGAAGGGACGACATTATTGTAGAAATTTGAAATTATAAAAATTCAATCCCGAAGGGATGACATTATTGTAGAAAATAAAGATACCGAAATACGTTTTTCGCAATTGGGTATCTTAAACCTCTTGCAGAGAGGGATTCGAACCCCGTGTTAGTCCAAAAACATTTCTGTTCCCGGGCATTAAAAAACTTGCAGAGAGAGGGATTCGAACCCCCGTGTTGCCCTTCACAAGGGTAAAATTTTTCACTTTATTCGGATAAAAATAAAAAAGCCCAAAAACATTTCTGTTCCCGGGCATTAAAAAATTTGCAGAGAGAGGGATTCGAGCCCCCGTGTTGCCCTTCACAAGGGTAAAATTCTTCACTTTATTCGGATAAAAATAAAAAAGCCCAAAAACATTTCTGTTCCCGGGCATTAAAAAATTTGCAGAGAGAGAGGGATTCGAACCCCCGGTGACGTTGCCGCCACAACGGTTTTCAAGACCGCCGCTTTCGACCGCTCAGCCATCTCTCTGTTTTTATAAAAGCTAACTTATAACTTAACTAATTCTTAATATTCTTTCAATCTAAAAAATCCTGTTATTCTTTTTTTCCCTTAATTCATATATTTATATTCTGCAGTACCCTGAACTTAATTTCTCTTATTTCATCATCTAGATTTTCAGTAGTGAAATCCCCTATCCTTGTTCTCCTTAATGATTTTAAATATCCTCCAACTCCGAGTTTTGCTCCGAAATCATTTGCTAATGAACGAATGTACGTGCCCTTGCTGCATAAAACTTTAAACAAAATTTCATCTATTTTAATTTTTGAAATATCGAAACTTTTTATCGTTATTTTGCGTGGCTTTAATTCAATGGATTTTCCCTTGCGGGCTAATTTATATATGGGCTTCCCTTGAAATTTAATCGCAGAATGCATCGGTGGAATTTGCTCAATCTCTCCCGTAAATAGTTCTTTCAGCTTCTGAATTTCTTCATCTGTTATATGTTCCGTATCTTTATGATTCTCTTCTTCTGATTCTGTGTCAAATGTTTTCGTCGTAGCCCCGATTTTGATAATTCCAATATATTCCTTTTCTAAATCCATGAAGTTTGCAATTTTCTTTGTCATTTTATCTGTGCATAAAATAAGCAAACCTGTCGCTCTCGGGTCAAGAGTCCCGGCGTGACCGATTTTATCTATCTTTAAAAATCTTTTTAAACGATAAACAACATCAGCGCTTGTAAGGTTAAGAGGTTTATCGGCAAGAATTATTTTATTGCTATATTTACTCTCCTGGCTCAGTGTGCAAATCCTTTTTCACTTCATTCAATAGTTTATTTATCTTATCGGCATAATCGAGTGTGTCGTCATAAAAAAACAATAATTCGGGTATATATTTCAACGCGATTTGTTTAGCCAAAAGATACCTTATGTGTTTTTTTCTGTTGTTTATTTTCTCGAGACATTTTTCTACAGGATCTTTATTTCCGAGAAGTGTTATGTAGATTTTTGCGATTTGTAAATCTGTTGTCATCTTTACATTTGATATCGTAACAAGCCCGATACCAAGCTCCATTAAGTCTTTGGACATAGCTGAATTTAACTTGTGCTTTATTTCTTCAGCGACTCTTTCAGATCTGATAGACATAATAGCTCCTTTCTTTTAAATCAGTTAAGAACAAGCTTCCTCTTCGTTTCGATTTTTTTATAACCCTCTATGATATCTCCGATTTTTACATCGTTGAAATTTTCCAGTCCTATTCCGCACTCATAACCGGATTCGACTTCCCGTACATCATCCTTAATTCTTTTTAATGATAATATGTTTCCGTCATAAATCACAAAACCGTCCCTTAATAATCTTACTTTGTTATTCCTCGCTATCTTACCATCCTGTACATAACATCCGGCTACATTTCCTATCTTTGGAATCTTGAAAATATCTCTAACCTCGATTGTTGCGGTTATCTCTTCCGTAATTTCAGGTTCAAGCATTCCTTCAAGTGCTAATTTTATTTCATCTGTGACTTTATATATAATATTATGAATTCTGATGTCAACCTTACTTTTTTCTGCTTGCTTTCTTGCATTTAAATTTGGTCTTACGTTAAACCCTATAATGATTGCACTTGATGCCTCTGCAAGTAACACATCCGATTCGGTAATTTGACCCAGAGCTTTGTGAATCACCTTAACCCTGACTTCGTTCGTAGCGAGCTTGTGCAGAGTATCTGCCAGCGCTTCTGCTGAACCGTCTGTATCAGCTTTAATAATTATATTAAGGTCGACTTGCTTTCCTTCCTTTATTTGCCTTGATATATCATCCAGTGTTGCAAATTTAACCTGCCTGAAATCCTGTTCTCTTTTTAATTGCTGGCGCTTTGTTGCAATTTCTTTCACTGCGCTTTCCGATTCCATTACAATAAAAGTATCACCTGCCTGCGGCATACCGTTAAAGCCGAGAATCTGAACGGGCGTTGAAGGCTTTGCAACCTCAATTCTCTTTTCCCTCTCATCGAACATTGCTTTAATTTTACCCCAGTAAATTCCTGCAAGAAAACAATCCCCTACTTTCAGTGTACCGTTCTGAACAAGTATTGTTGCCGTTATTCCTTTACCTTTATCAAGCTTCGATTCGAGTACAACTCCTCTTGCATTCTTATCAGGGTTGGCTTTTAACTCAAGCAATTCAGCCTCAAGTAAAATTTTCTCTAAAAGAACATCTACATTTTTTCCGAACTTTGCGGAGATTTCAACACACTGATACTTTCCGCCCCATTCTTCGATTAATATATTTTTATCCGCTAACTGCTTCTTTATCTTTTCCGGATTCGCATCAGGCTTATCTACTTTATTGATTGCAATTACTATCGGAACTGCTGCCGCAAGTGCGTGATTTATTGCTTCTACGGTTTGTGGCATTACGCTGTCATCAGCCGCTACAACCAGGACCACTATATCTGCAGCCTGCCCGCCTCTCGCACGCATCGCGGTAAAAGCTTCGTGTCCGGGAGTATCGAGAAATGTGACTTCTTTGTTTTTACCGTATTTAACTTTGTAAGCTCCGATGTGCTGCGTTATTCCCCCTGCTTCGCCTTCAACAACATTTGATTTCCTGACATAATCGAGCAATGATGTCTTACCATGGTCAACATGTCCCATAACAGTTACAACCGGTGAACGCGGTTTAAGATTTTCCGGCTTGTCAGGCTCTTCTTTCAATAAGTCTTCCTGAAATTCGGATTCGGATTGAAATTCGATTTTAAAACCAAATTCTTCGGCTACAAGTACTATTAAATCTTTTTCAAGCCTTTGATTTATCGAAACCATCATGCCAAGGTCAAAACATTTTTTAATAATTTCGCTCGGCTCTATATTCATCAGGTTTGCAAGTTCAACCGTAGAAAGAAATTCCGTAACCTTAATGACATTTTTCCTCAGAAGATTTTGTTCAAGCGTTATCTTTTCCTGTTCAAGCCTTTCTTTTCTCTTTCTTTTTCTTGCAAGACTTCTCGATGTTAGTCCGCCTTCTTCTTCGATTTTTGCAAATGTTTCTCTTATGGCTTCATCAATTTCTTTTTGAGAAATTTCCTTTACTTTGTGAGATTTTAAACCTTTCTTCTTTTTCTTTTCGAATTCAAAATCACTTTTTAATTTTCTTTCCTTTTCCTTTTTTTCGGTAAACCATTTGGATTCCTTCGATACGGAAGGTGTAGATGGTACGAATTTATTTTCTTTCTTGACGAAGTCACCTTCTTTGGCTTTATCTTTCTCTTTTCGCTGAGTCTTTAAATCTTTTATCGTAACCTTTTCAAATTTCGATTTTTTGTTCTTGTTATCTCCGGGTTTTCTGTGTATATGTCTGTCAAATCTTGGTTTATGGAAATCTCTCTGAGGTTCGCCCGGCTTTTTGGGTCTGTCGTCCTTTTCAAACGGTTTTGCTTTTGGATAACGAGTTTCACCTTCTGCATTCTTCGGTTTTTCTTCTCGCGGTGCTTCCTGAATCTTTGGTAACTCCTTTTTCTCCTCTTTTGAAACTATCTTCTCTTCTTTCGGAATTTCTATATTTTCTGCAGGAATTTCTTTTTTTACTTCTGCTTCGGGTTTCTTATCTTCAACTTCCTTTTTTTGTACTTTCGAAGGTTCAACTTTTGTCTTTTCTTTGGGTGACTTTTTAATTGCAGCTTCTAATCTTTCTCTCAAAGCTTTTGTTTCAGGGGGTTCTTCTTTTTTTGCTTTCCGGGCGTCTTCTTTTTTCTTTGCTTCAATTTCTTTTTTTCTCTTAAGCTCTAAAAGTTTATCCTGACGCTCCTTTTCTATTTTATCAGCTTGCTCTTTTAATACTTTTTCTCTTTCCAGAAAAGACATTAATTCCTGTTTCCTTTTTTCCTCTTCACGCTTTTTGGCTTCATCTTCGATTATTTTCCTTAATCGCTTTTCTTCTTCTTTTCTTTGTCTCTCGTCTTCTTCCTTGCGTATTTGTTCGTCCGCTTCATAAATTTCAACCCTGTTTTTCTGGGCGAAGTCAACAACCTTCTTAATATGTTTGTCCTGCTCCTCTATATCTTTCTTAAAATGTGAATATACCTTGGCAACTATCTCGGGCTCAAGACTCGTATTTATAGTAACTTTATCGATACCAATATTGGACAGATATTCAATAATATCCTCTTTGGGTCTGTTAATATCCTTTATCAGATTTACGACTTTAACTTTCTTTCTCTGTGTTTCTGTAATTGCCATTAGTTGTTTTTATTCTTTAACTTAAATTTTTATTCCTGTTTTTCCTCAGCTTGTTTAGTCTCTTCTTTTTCTTTTTCCCTGACAACATCTATCTGGAAATTTGTCAGCTTTGAAGCAAGTTTTACGTTCTGTCCGTTTTTTCCTATTATCAGACTTAGCTGATCTTCATCAGCATATATTTTCGCAACTTTATTTTCTTCGTCGATTTCTATGTCCTGAAGCTTTGCAGGTGCCAATGATCTCGAAATAAACAGGGCACTGTCGTCTGTAAAATTAATCACATCTATATTTTCATTGCTTAATTCCCTTACTATCGAATGAATTCGCATGCCTTTCATACCTACACACGCACCAACTGCATCTATCCTGTCGTCATTTGAATATACCGCTATCTTGGCTCTTTCCCCCGGTTCACGTGCAATAGATTTAATTTCCAGTATACCGTCGTATATCTCCGGAATTTCAAGTTCAAAAAGTTTATATAAAAATTGGTCATCCGCTCTTGAGACTACAACGTATGGAGGACCCGAAGGTCTCTTCTCTACACTTTTTATGATGGCTCTTATTGTATCACCTTTTTTATACCTTTCCTTCGGTATCTGCTCTGATTTGGGAAAAATAATTTCGTTGTGATTATGAATAAGTAATACTGAATTTGGTTTAATCTGGTATACTTCACCTACAATAATATCTCCCAGAAGTTCTTTGTAAGTATTAAATGTAACTTCTTTTTCGATTTCCTTTATTTTTTGATTGAGATTTTGCTTTAGATTTAATACCAGCCGCCTTCCGAATTCATCGATGGGAATTTCTTCAACATATTCATCTCCCGGTTCAAAATCTTCACCCGAACGGTCTTTAGCACTTGAAACATCTATTTCTACGGAAGGGTCATTTACTTCTTCTACTACGGTTTTATAAAGAAAAATTTCTATATTGCCCTTTTCCATATTGACTATAACATCGAAATTTGCTTCCGGTCCGTGCCTCTTCTCCATCATTTTTCTGAATGAATCCTTTATAATACTCTCAAGGATATCCCTGTCTATACTTTTTAACTTTGCCATTTGAGCAAAAGCTTCAACAATGTCTGATTTCATAGATGTATATAAATATTTTTTAAAACTGTAATTTTACTCTTAAATCCTGTATATCTTCAAAAATTAAGTTAATAATTTCTTTTTCTTTCTTACTTTTTAATACCTCAAAAATAATTTCTCTTTCATTTTTGATTTCTAACAGTTTACCGTTCAATATATTACCGTTCTTCAATACAATTATAAAAAGTTTGCCAATGTGCTTATGTATCTGCCATAAATATTTAAACGGCTTTTCTACGCCCGGTGATGACATTGTTACTTTTGAAATATCCTTTGTCATCTCACTTTTTTCAAGTATTTCCCAAATCTCCTTGTTCAGCCGTGCTAACTTGTCAATATCAAATACTTCCCTGCTATCAACGAATATTTCCAGAATTTTATTATTTCTTTCACCTTTCATCAAAAGGTCAATACACTCAAATCCGGTGTTATCTAAAAAACCGTTTATTTTTAATAAAATTTCTTTATTCATAGATTTAAAAAAAAAGTGGGTCTTCCAACCCACTCAATAACGATAATCCGTCAAATCATATTAATATAAGGTAAGTAAATTAAAATTTCAAGATATATTAATTTACTTTTTGGCTTAAATTATTTGATTATAAAAGCAGTATGTTATAAATTACATTCTTTTAAAGATTTAAATGATAAAATTTTTGGTAGCCAGGAAAATGTTTAAATGTATTTGTACCAACACCCTGTTAAACAGAAATTTGTAACTTATATCAAATAATTGTCATTTTTTGCTTTGTCACTTTATCATTTATTACTTGATTTCAGTGACACCCTTTCTCGCTTCTGCATTCACAACGGTATTCGGCTAATATTTTGGCATATATCTTCGTTAATAAAGAAAAAGGAGGTGGGCTTGAAACGGAGTCTTTGTTATATCTCGATTTTTCATAACATTTTTTGCATAATACTACGGCATTTTCCTGAACGTTATCGCCATCCATTTTTTTATGATAAATATCGAGATTATTAATTCTTGCACAACGCCCCATTTCAGATTTTCCCTGTTTCCTTTTTCATATAATGACTGACTAATTTGGTCAATAATTATATTTTAATTTTGACGGTTTGACTTTAAATTCTTTTTATTGATTTTAATCAAATTCTTTTTATTAATTTCCAAACTCGCCTGAAAAAATATTTTATCTTTTTTTTCGTCTATACCAAAACTCGGTGCGGTTTTATAAACAAAAATCACTTCGTTTATAATCATTTTTTTTTCCATGAATATTAAATATTTATGCTTTTTAATAGAACACGGGATTGTTTTTTAGTTTTCTTGCTATCGTGAAACCCCGTCAGACTTATAAAATCCGGAATTATGTTTTTAGGTAATTTCTTTAAAATTTTTCTTCCTATTTTCCTTTCCTTATCATTTCTTATTTCCAAAATATTTTTATTTCTCATTACAATAAATTCGTTGAACACATTAAGACTTTTATCTTTGCCAAGCTCTACTGCGACTCCGGCTAAAAAAGAATTCGAAAATATTTTTATTCGTTCGATTTTATCATACGAAATTTCATTCCAGAACTTTATTAATTCCAGTTTATCTTTTTCTTCTATAGTCCAGTTTAATTCATAATCTATAAAGTCGGATAGAATTTTCGCTTTATATCTCCTTGCTTTAAAATTTTTATCCATTCGCTGTTACGATATAAATAATATTTTTGTGAAATTCCTTTGAAGTAAAATAATAAAATTGTGATTTTATAGAAAACGGGAAACTTTATATAATGTTGAATATTTTTATTTGTTTTTTATGGGAAATAACAGCGTTTTATCTGTTTTTTCACTATATTTAAACTTTATCTGATATATTTTTACCTCATTATATTTACTTTTTGTTGTATTTATTTAGAGTTTTTTATTCCATTAGATTAAAATTAATTCATGCTTTTTTTTCATTTAATAATCAGATTGTACGAAATGTATTAGAATTAAATTTTAACATATTAATATTCTTTAAATTGAGTTAATTTATTTTGATGACGAATATTAATAAACCTTTACAACGAAAATTTTTTCTCGGAGATACTTTAAAAATAGCAAGGGAATTGCTCGGTAAAATTATCGTTAAACATGATGGTAAAAATATATTAAAAGGTAAAATTGTTGAGACCGAAGCATATATCGGAGAACATGACCCGGCTTGTCATGCATTTCAGAAATTTACGGATAGAAGTAGTGTGTTGTACGAAAAAGGAGGAACAATTTATGTTTATTTTGTTTATGGCAATTACTTCTGCTTTAATATTGTAACAGGAAAAGAAGGTACCGGTGATGCGGTTTTAATCAGGGCTGTAGAACCTCTCGAGGGATTGGAAATAATGAAAAACAGAAGACCTAAAGCAAAAAACACAAGAGAACTGACAAACGGACCTTCTAAATTTTGCATGGCGTTCGGTTTGGATGGTAAATTTAACAGGAACGATATCACGGGCAAAGATATTTATATAACCTCTCCCGCTAAAAGAGAAAAATTTGAAATTGCTTCATCGAAGAGAATCGGTTTGAATGTCGGTGTAGATTTCCCTTACAGGTTTTTTATAAAAAATAACGAGTTCGTAACAAAACATAAATTTAATAATACTATTTAAATTACATTTTATTTTTCTTTTTTTCAATTTCCACGAGTTTTAGCTCGTGGTTTTATACCATAGAACCGGGCTTTAGCCCATAATGAAAATAAAAGCTTGACGATTTGAACATTTTTTAAAATTATTTTATTAATCACACTATGAAAATAAAATTTTGCGGCGCAGCTCAGGCTGTAACAGGCTCACAACATTTACTCGAAATTAATGGTAAAAAAATACTTCTCGACTGCGGTATGTTCCAGGGTAAAAGAGAAGAGTCTTATCAAATGAACAGGCATTTTCTTTTCGAACCTTCCGAAGTTGATGCAGTTGTATTGTCTCACGCACATATCGACCACACGGGAAACCTTCCTACCCTAAAAGTTAAAGGTTTCACGGGAAGTATTTATTGCACTTCTGCCACGAGAGATTTGTGTTCCGTTATGTTGCAGGATAGCGCCTATATACAAATGAAGGACGTTGATTTCGTTAATAAAAAACGCGCAAAAAAACACGAACTCCCGTTTAATCCGTTATATACAATAGACGATGCAAGATCTGTTATGTTGAATTTTAAATCCGCTACATATAAAAATAAATTTTTTATAGATGGCTTCAATGAAAAAGTTTCGGTAACATTTGTTGATGCCGGACACATTCTCGGCTCCGCTTCAGTCATTCTCGAAATCGAAGAAAACGGAAGAAAAATTAAACTTGGCTTTACCGGTGACCTTGGCAGAAAAAATTTGCCTATACTCAAAGACCCGGATTTTATAGGCAATGTCGATTATCTCCTTACGGAATCTACTTATGGAAACAGGCTGCACGATAATGCTGAATTGATTGAAAGCGAACTTGAAAATGCAATTGAAGACGCATTGAAATCTAACGGAAAAATTATAGTTCCTTCGTTTAGCCTTGGAAGGACTCAGGAGCTTGTATATGAGTTGTCTAATATGATGTCAAAAAAAGACCTGCCATCATTTCCGGTCTATGTTGATAGCCCTCTTTCTGTAAATATTACGGATATATTTAAACTACATTCGGAATGCTTCGATAAGGAAACCGCTGACCTGCTTGCAAAAGGAGTTAATGTATTCGGATTAGATAACGTCAAATATATTAAAGATGTTGAAGAATCTAAAAAACTAAATAATCTGAACCAAGCTTGTATGATTATTTCTGCTTCAGGAATGTGTGAAGCCGGTAGAATTTTACACCACCTCGCAAATAATATTCAGGACGGCAGAAATACAATCCTTATAATCGGCTATATGGCTCAGAACACTCTCGGCAGAAGATTAATTGATATTGCAAACATTCCCGGCTCTAAAGTTAAAATATATGGAGATGAATATAGAGTTAACGCAAAGATTAAAGTGCTGAATGCATTTTCCGCTCACGCAGATAAAAATGAACTGATGGATTATTTCAGTAATTTTGATAAAGGCAGTTTAAAAAGAATCTTCCTTGTACACGGCGAAGAAGACCAGCAGACGCCTTTTAAAGATAATCTGATAAATGCCGGATTCAAAGATGTCGCAATCCCCGCACGAGGTGATGAAATTATTTTGTAAACACTTATTTACTTGATTTCTTTGATTTCTCTGATATCACTGAATTTAATCTGATGTTTGATCTCTATGATTTCTCAGATATTAATCTGACGATGGTGCTCTATATGTTCTTACTTTATGAACTTTATAAACTTTATAACTTGACGAACTTGATAAACTTGACAAACTTTATGAACTTGACAAACTTAACAAACTTGACAAACTAGTTCGTTCTTCTTTGCGTCCTTTGCGTTTAAGGCTCTTCACTCTTCTTGATAAACTTGACAAACTTTATGAACTTGACAAACTTAACAAACTTGACAAACTAGTTCGTTCTTCTTTGCGTCCTTTGCGTTATAACTTTGCGTCCTTTGCGTTTAAGGCTCTACATTCTTCTTGATAAACTTGAAAATAATTCTCGCACGATTTCCCCCACGAAAAATCCTCCCCCATCCCTTTCAACATCAACCTTTTCCATTCGCTTTTATTCATAAACAATTTCTTCGCCCTCATAATCGCTAAAAATAATTCCAAAGAATCAAATTCATCAAAACTAAATCCGTTTGCATTTTCTTCATATTCTAAAAAATCCCTCACTGTATCCGCAAGCCCGCCTGTTTTTCTTACAATTGGCAATGTTCCGTAATTCAGGCTGTACATCTGATTCAATCCGCACGGCTCGTATTTAGAAGGCATCAGAAACATATCACTCCCTGCCGTTATCTTGTGTGCAAGCTCATTGTTATAACCGTTATAAACAAAAACATTACTTCTGTATTTCAACATAATTTCCTCAAAAAATTCCACGTATTTTTCCTCCCCTTCTCCAAGAATTACAAATTGAAAATTCTCCGCTATCAATTTTTCAAATATTTCCTGCAACAGCTCGAAACCCTTTTGCCACGCGAATCTCGAAACAATGCCAATTAACGGAATCGATTCATCAACTTTCAAATTCAATGATTTCAAAAGTTCAAGTTTATTCAGTTTCTTCCCTTCCAAATTTTCCGCTGAATAATTATAAGGTATTAATTTATCGGTTAGTGGATTCCATATGTTCGTATCTATTCCGTTTAAAATTCCCGTCAGGTTTTCACTTCGTATTTGCAATATTCCTTCCAGCCCGGTTCCGAATTCAGGCGTTTTAATTTCTTCTGCGTATGTAGGACTTACCGTCGTAATTTTCTCCGAATAAAATATTCCCGCTTTTAAAAAACAAAATAATTTGTTCATCTCAAAAGGTCCGCCGACATAAAAATCCTTTTTAGTAAAATTAGCTTTTAATAATGTATCCGCTTCAAATAAACCCTGGTAAACTATATTGTGAATTGTCTGTACGCAAGCTGTTTTACTGAATAAATTATCCCACGAATAACTTGTTTTTATATAAGCAGGAATTAGTGCTGATTGCCAGTCGTTGCAATGAATAACATCAGGTGCCCATTGTAAATACTGAAGTGAAATTATCACAGCATTTTGAAATAAAATGAACCTTTCATCCTCATCTTCATCATTTGTATATATTTTTTCCCGCGAAAACAAATTCGGACAATCTACAAAATAAACATCAATATCTGTTCTGGGTAATTTGCAAGTGCATAAACCGAATTCATATTCATTCTCTCCAAGTTTAACAGGAACGTTTTTTATATTATCTATCTCTTTAATATCATATTTATCCCTGTTAATGACGGAGTAAAGCGGCAAAAATATTTTAATCTCGACATCATATTTTGATAATGCTATCGGCAATGAACCCGCAACATCTGCTAATCCGCCTGTCTTGGCAAAAGGAACACATTCACTTGCCACAAAACATATTTTCATAGATTTTTTCTTTATTTCCTCCAAAATATAGATAAGAATGAAAAGATTAAATGTTAAAAATTATTGGAATATTCTTAAAATTCGTAAAGATTGAATTGAAATCGATATATTGTGCCAGGATTGTTGCATAATTATTATAAATTTTCGGTTCTTGAAGAATATTCATTGACTTGTTATTATTTTCTGATTTTAGTAAAATTATAGATTAATTAAAAACTTTTAAAATCAATATGATTAAAACCAATAAATTTTACACCTATTTATTTTCACTCATAATTCTCACCTTAATTACGATTATTCTCGGATGTTCCGGTAAGAAAAAAGAAACTGTAGCCGATGTAGGTGATGAAAAAATTAGTCTGTATGAATTTGAAAATTCATACCTGAAATCCATCGGAAATAATACCGATACTGCGAAGAAAACTACTCTGCAGCAACGAAAAGATTACCTCGAACTCATGATTAAATTGAAATTAAAAGTAAAAGATGCTAAGGAAAAAGGAATGTTGAATTTGCCTGACGTTCAGGAAGATTTGAAAAACTTCAAAAAGAATTATCTTTCTACTTTCCTGATAGATAAAGAAGTTACCGAACCAAAAATTAAAGATCTCTATGAAAGAAAAAAATATGAAGTGCGCGCTTCGCACATTTTAATTAACCTCTCGGCTACCCCGACTCCTGAAGATTCAATTAAAGCATTTCAAAAAGCGGATGAAATCTTGAAAAGATTAAAGAATGGCGATGATTTTGCTTTGGTCGCAAGAGAAATGTCGGATGACCAGTCTGCAAAAAATAACAGCGGCGATTTGTACTATTTTACTGGCGGTATGACTGTTCCTGAATTCGAAGATGCTGTCTATGACCTTAAAGTCGGTGAATATACAAAAAAACCTATCAGGTCTATGTTCGGTTTGCATATAGTTAAATTAACCGATAAGAAAAAAAGATTTGAAGGAATAAGAGCAGCTCATATTTTAATTCAGGATATTAAAGACAGCTTGACTGGAAAAGTGATTGATACCATTACTTCCTACAATAGGATTAAAGATATTTATGACAGAATTAAAAAGGGAGAAGATTTTGGTGCTCTCGCAACAGAATTATCCGAAGACCCAAGCACAAAAGGCAAAGGCGGTGACCTTGGCTTTTTCGACAGAAGAAGAATGTTTCAAACTTTTGATAGTGCGGCATTTTCATTAAAACCGGGGGAAATTTCGGGAATTGTCAGAACACCATACGGATGGCATGTCATTAAATTACTGGAAGTAAAAGAATATCAGCCTTTTGATAAGCAAAAAGAAAATTTGAAGGGTGAATATAAAAGAAGTATGCAGTATAAAACTGCTTACACTCAATACGTTGAAAAATGCAGAAAAGATTATAAGTTCGAAATGATTCCTGACGGATTTCGTGTATTTGCCTCAAAACTGGATTCCACAAAATCATTCGGTACTATCAAAATGGATAGTTTATTTACAGACCAGGAAAAATCAACCGTAGTTGCAAAATATAAAGGCGGTGAAGTAAAAATTAGTGATATAATCCAGTATTTAAACGAAACAAAAGATTTATCGGGTAATGCCGCTTTATACAATGCTATCGTTATGTTGGTTCAAAACACAGCCGAAAAACCTTTACTTAATATGATAGCCGAAAAAGAAAAAATTGATAAAGATGATAGCTATCTGGATTTATATACTGAATACGAAAGCGGATTATTAAGGTCAAAAATTGATAATGAAGAAATCAGCAGTAAAATAAAAATAACTGATAACGATATTAATGCATACTATGATAACAATAAAGCAAAATTTGTCTATACAGATAATAATGAGCAAAAATATAAAACTGTTGAAGAAGTAAAAGGTGAAATTACCCAGGCTTTGCAGACTGAAAAATTTAACGATATGGAAAAAGCTTATATGGATAAATTAAAACAAAAATATCCTGTAAAGATTTATGATAATGCCCTTGAAAAGGCGTTTAAAGATTAACTTTTATAATATAATTTCTTAAAGGCTGTTATAAAACGATTCGGTTTTTCGTTTGTAACAGCCTTTTATGAATTAAACAGAAAAATAATTTGATAAAAATAATTAATAAAATAATTTTCTTTTCGTTCTTAATTTCTTTGCTTTTTACTTCCCGGCTTTTTTCTCAGCGGGAAGGTGACAGAATAATAGCGATTGTAGGAAATGATATTATTCTCGAATCTGATTTACAGTATCAGTTACAGATGTATGCAAGACAAAATAATGTAGCTCAGGTCTCGCCTGCACTCATTCAGCAGATTTTTCAGCAGATTCTCGTTGAAAAAATCATATTCGCTAAAGCCGAACAGGATAGCATTACTGTTAAAGATGAAGAAGTCAATAAAGAACTTGATTTCCGTATAAAATCCATTGTAGACCAGTATGGCTCCGAACAAAAAGTCGAACAGCTTTACGGAATGTCTATCGGAAAAATAAAATTGACTCTTAAAGATGAACTTGTAAAAAAATTAAAAGCCGATAAATTGAAAAGAAAACAATTTTCGGCAGGAGTCCATTTAACCGATAAAGAGGTAAAAGATTTTTATAACTCTTATAAAGACAGTCTGCCCGAAGCAAACGAGGAATATGAACTTGCCCATATTTACCAAACTCAAAAAATTACCGACGAGGAAAAACAGTTGGCTAAAGAAAAAGCACAATTAATATTAGACAGTGTTAAAAATGGGGTGGACTTCGCCGATTTGGCTAAAAGAAATTCTGATGACCCGCAAAGTGCAGTACTTGGAGGAGATTTGGGTTATGCTAAAAAAGGTGTATTCGTGAAAGAATTTGAAGATGCCCTGTTCACTTTAAATATAGGTGAGATATCAAATTTAGTCGAGACTGAATATGGGTACCATATTATAAAAGTGATAGATAAAAAAGGTGAAATGGTAAAAGCTTCTCATATTTTAGTTGCTTACCCACATCTGCCCTCAAACGATTTGCAGACTATTTCCTTTCTGAAAGATTTAAAGAATAAAATTCTTTCCAATCAGATTTCTTTTGATTCCGCTGCCAACCTGTATTCTCAGGACCCTGAAACTAATAAAAAGGGCGGCTATGTTGGTTTCGTCGGTATTGATAAGCTCGATAGTAGTGCAGTCGAAGGCATTAAAGATATTCCTGTCGGCTCTCTCAGTGATCCGATTAAGATTGGTTCTGATAAAAATTATGGGTATGAATTATTGAAGGTAATCAGCAAAAATACTGCCCATAAACTTACTCTCGAAACTGATTACGAAAAAATTAAGAAATACGCGACACTGTTTAAAGAAAATTCTGAAATGGATAAATGGATTGAGGAACTTAAAAAAACGGTGTACGTTGATGTAAAATTTTAGTATTAATAAAATGGGAACTATAATTCCTGGTACATCGTACAGCATTATTTATGTTTTTCTGCTAATTATTATATCAGTTTGTTTATCTTTTTTATACTATAGGAAATCCGTACTTCCACGGAGACAGAAATATTCTCTTACAGCGTTAAGATTTTTTTCTGTTTTTTTTATTCTATTTCTGTTCCTTTATCCCTTCTATAAGTTTTTTACCTCCGGTAAAAATCTGAATTGTATCATTATCGATAATTCGCTTAGCCTGAAAATTGAGAATAGAGATTCAGTCTTAAAAAATATTGTGATGAATAAATTTCCTGAAAGCTCCGGTAATTCAGACAATATGTATCTTCTTTTTTCAAATAGCATTGTCGGGGAAATAAGTGAAAAAAATATTAAAGACATAAATTATGATAGTTCTTTGAATTATGAAACAAATCTGACAAAAACATTTGAATCGATTAGACAATATTATAACAACCGGAAAATTTCATCTATCACAATCATTTCGGATGGCCTCATTAATGAAGGCGGAAATCCCTCTTACGTTGCATCTGCCCTTGGAATTCCCGTTAACTACTACCTTATCGGGGATACGATTCAGAAAAAAGACCTTCTGATTAAAAATGTATTCTTCAATAAAACGTGTTTTATAGACAGTAAAACTCCGGTTAACGTTGAAATTAATTCTTATAATTATGATAAAAAAATAAAAATAAATTTATTTGAAGATGAAAAATTAATTGATTTTAAATACATAGATGTCAGCAAAAATGAACTAAGCTATAATGTCTTGTTCAATGTATTTTCTCCTTCTGTTTCTATTAAAAAATATAAAATTGAAATCGAAAATGAACCGGGCGAAATTACTTATGTCAACAATTCTAAAGAATTTTTCATAAAATATATTGATAATAAAATAAAAGTCCTCGTAATATCCGGTGGACCAAGCCCTGATGTTGCCTTCATTACGGAAGAAATAAAAAAAATCAAAAATATAGAATCAAGATTTCTGACACAAAAATCATCGGTTGATTTTTATGAGGGGAAATTACAGGATAATCCTGATTTTCAGTGCCTTTTCCTGGTCGGTTTCCCAACTGATGTGACTTCATTAAATACATTAAACATTCTTAAGGAAATTATTATTAAAAATAATGCATCTGTGTTTTTTATTTCCGGTAGTAATACTCAGTTCGATAAATTATACACTCTTGAGGATTACCTGCCCTTTAAATCCTTGAAACAAAATGGAAATGAAATTGAAACGGGAATCAGAAGTGTTATCGGTGCTTCGGATGAACCAAATGGAATCTTTAAATTCCCGGAAATGCTGAATAAATTACCAGGTATATTTTACCCTTCTGTGGATTTCCATGTAAAACCGAATGCGGATATTTTGTTGCTTGCCTCTGCAAATAATAAACCTGTTTTTACAATTCTGAATTTTGGCAAATTGCATTCTGCTGCTTTTTTTTGTTATGATTTTTATAAATGGAGATTGAATCCCGTAAATATTAATTCTGAAATTTTTTTGGAGAATTTAATTTCGGGTACGATACTTTCCTTGACTGATAAGGAAAAAACCAAAAATCTAACTGTCGAAACCGGAAAACAGATTTATGGTCGCGGAGAAATTGTTACGGTAAAATGTTTTTTAAATAATCCCGAAGAAAATGAAAATCTGACTGCAACTCTTTCCGGTAAAAATTTGATTAAAGAAATTAAATTACAAAAGTTGAACAATGCTGAATACGATGGTGAAACTGAAATAACTGAAAAGGATGATTATTACATTAAAGCAGAACTTTTAAAAAATAGCATTAGCTTGGACAACGATGTTCAAAGAATTTCTGTTAATACTAATAACGAAGAATTTATTTTAACGAAACCTGATGCTGCAATATTGAAAAACTTATCTAATTTAACCGAAGGTTTAGACTTTACTAATAAAGATTATAAAGGAATAACTGCTGAATTGAATAAACAGAACGATAAATATATAAATACTGTTCAGGAAATAAAAAAACTCTATTTGAATACTAATCCTTATTATTTGATATTTCTATTTCTTATTTTGTCATTGGAATGGTTTATTAGAAAAAGAGAAAATTTACCGTAAATTTGTGTTTTTTTATATTATGAAATCTATTATTTTAAGATTGAATTTTAATCTTCTTATTAATATTTTAAATTATTAAAGGAAGTAAATGAAATTCTTTAAAATTAGCATATTATTTTTATTTGTTTTTACTTACTCATTCTCCTATTCTCAGCAGTTTTGGTCTAAACAAAATAGTCCAACGACTACAAATCTGCGAAGATGTTTTTTTCTTGATAGCCTTAACGGGTGGGTCGTCGGAGATTCGGGTATCGTAATTCATACAACCGATAAAGGCAATACCTGGGTTATGCAGGATTCTCATATAAAATCCTTCTTTACAGCTGTCTTCTTTATTAACGAACGCTTAGGCTGGGCTTTAGCCTGGTCCTTATATACAGATACAAATTTTTATGGGACTATAATTCTTAAAACAACTGATGGAGGAACACACTGGGATTCAACCCGGTATTCTGAAAGTAACATATACTTGAAAAGTATTTATTTTATAGATTCCTTAACCGGTTTTTTTGCCGGGGCTCCGGCAAATTTTATCAAAACAACAGATGCTGGTAATAAATGGGATTATTGTATTCTGGATTCCGTAAATGTTTCACACTTTCCTGTAAATGGTTTTTGCTTTTATAATCGTTCTATAGGCTTTGCGTATGGAGGAATAATGGACATGGGAGGCGTAGTTTGGAAAACAACTGATGGGGGAAATTCATGGGCTACAAAAGTTGTCGCATCTGAACCATTATATAAAATTGTTGCATTCGATTCTATAAGATATTTAGGAATAGGCGGCGATTTTGAATGGGGTCCGAGTACAATTCGAACGTATGATGCCGGTGCGAACTGGGACTATCGCTCTTTACAGATACTTGGAGTTGCCAATTCAATGTCTTTTAGAACAAAATCGGAAGCCTGGAGCTCACTCGGAGGTATGCAGCAATTTATTTATACACTCGATACCGGAAAAAGCTGGACTCAAATAAGTACTCCTGACAGTAGCGTTATTAATGATATGTTATTCACAAATGAAAACAATGGAATTGCAGTAGGCGATAATGGTGTTATTCTTAAATTTACAGCCCAAAATGTCGGTATTGTTAAAAATCATAATTCAACCGTTCCTTTAAGTACTAAATTATTTCAAAATTATCCTAATCCTTTTAATCCTGTAACAAATATATATTATAGCGTTAATCACGAAAGTAATGTAACTCTGAAAATATATGATGTTCTTGGAAAAGAAATTCTTACGGTAAACCGGGGAAAGCAAAAAGAAGGCTTCTATAGCTATATTTTTCACGGTGAAAATCTACCTTCGGGTATGTATTTTTATCGTCTCATTACTGAATCAACTGACCTTTCAAATAATTTTTTTAAAATTGAAACACGCAAAATGGTATTATTGAAGTAACAGAAATTATTATTAATTTTAAATCATAAATTATGAAAAAATTTATTTACATTTTTGTTATCGGTTTTACGCTCCTCTGTTTTCTAAATACTTCTTTTTCGCAGGACTTAACATCCGCAAAAAAAAATAAAGCTTTTTTCACTATCGATGTGAGCGGCTCTTATGATATGCCTATGCTTGATTTAAGAGCTTCCGACGACTTGCAAAGTTTTTGGGGTCTCCAGGATTATGGGGTTGTCAAAGGATTTGGTACTTCCCTTAATTTTAAATTCAGTGTTTATACTGCAAGAATGATTCAACTCAGAACTTATCTGACTCTTGCTTATTCGCATTTTTCGAATGATGATGTCAGGGCAAATATTGTACAGTCACCAAACGGAAGCGCTACAACTTATGGATGGCCTTATACCGGCGGGACTTATCAGGGTCATTATTATCTTCCGCAGGTAACTCCGGGTATTAGTAATATGCGTATTAATAATCCACAAATGGCTATAGGTTGTGAAATTGGAATATATACAGACCGCGCAAATAAATCCTGTTTTAATCTGGCACTTGATTATAATGCGAGTCTGTTTACAGGAAGAATCTATCAGACTTATGGTCTAAACGGCGAAACATTTAATACAATTTCTCCTTCTCTTAGATTTGGTTTTGGTTCAAATGTGGCTTATGCTTATAAATTTGATGATAATTTCGGCTTCCATGTCGGTACAAGATTTCAGTGGTCTAATTTATTCGGCAAAGCATCCGAAATCGTCGATGATAACGGATATGTGCCTCTTCTGGATAAAGCTAATACAGTCTTAAATCCTTTGTTAGCAAATAATAGGAATATTGCTTATTGGCGTTTCTTTGGAGGTATTTCAATTTATTTTGGTAAAAGATAATATTTCTGTCTAATTTTTTTGGCCCTCTAAATAGAGGGCTTTTTTTTATTAAAATTTTTAAATCCTGCTTAATATTAAACTTTATATACTTTAGAATAGTTTTAATCTTTGTATTTAACTTTTTTGATTATATTAATAATAAATAGAAAATATTAAATTTTTGATGAAAGATTTATATCCTTTAATACCATATCTGAAAAAATACAAAGTAAAACTATTAATCGGATTTATTTTTGTAATTGTAAGTATTTTTTTGCAGAGTTTATACCCTTTGACATTAGGAAATGCAATCGATGCTATTACTAATAATTCGGAGAAAACTCCGTTTTATTTTTATAGCCTGCTCAGTGTAGCAATAATTTTAGTCGGAGGAATTTTTCTGTTCTTTACCCGCCAATCCCTGATTGTTGTTTCAAGGGAAATTGAAAATGATTTGAGATTTGATTTCTTTTCTCATCTTCAAACACTCGATAAAAATTTCTTCAATCAGAAATCCACAGGCGATATAATGGCACACGCAACAAACGATATTAATAATGTCAGAAATTTCCTCGGTCCCGGCATTATGTATTCAATACAGACTTTGCTTAGAACTGTTATTACATTGGTGATTTTAATGAGTATCAGCACTGAAGTAACTTTAATAGCTCTTTTGCCTCTTCCTGTGATTTCATACACTGTTTATAAAGTAATGAAATATACTTATTCGCGTTCACTGAAAGTGCAGGAAGCGTTTTCTTATATGACAACAAAGGCTCAGGAAAATTTTTCCGGAATCAGGGTCATTAAGTCCTATGTAAGAGAACTTTATGAAATAGAACAATTCAATATTATATCATCTGATTATCAGAAAAAAAACCTGTCCCTTGCCCGAATTCAGGCTTATTCCTTTCCGATGATGTTTCTTCTCACAGGCATTTCCATAATTCTTGTCATTTATTTCGGTGGGTTAAAAGTTATAAACGGAAGTCTGACAATCGGAAATGTAGCGGAATTTATGGTTTATCTCGGACAGTTGACCTTTCCTATGATTGCCTTTGGATGGGTTATAAACCTTGTACAGAGAGCCGCTCCGTCTATGCAAAGATTGATGAAAATAATTAATACAAAACCGGATATTTCTGATAATGAAAATATAATGAAAAACTTGAAAGTTGATGAAATAAAAGGCAATATAGAATTTGCAAATGTATCCTTTAAATATCCCGGAACCGATAATTATGTCCTTAAAAATCTAAATCTGAAAATCCCGGGCGGCAGTACACTCGGAATTATCGGCCATACAGGCGTAGGAAAAAGCACACTCATAAATTTATTACCGAGAATTTATGATGTATCCGAAGGCGAAATTTTAATAGACGGTTATAATATTAAACAAATCCCTCTTGGCGTGTTGCGTAAATCAATTGGCGTCGTACCTCAGGAATCTTTTCTCTTTTCGGATTCCCTCGAAAAAAATATTACATATTCTTCGGAATTGGTCGATAAAGAAGAGGTGATTGATGCTTCAAAAATAAGCGGTCTTTATAAAGATGTAATTTTATTTCCTGAGAAATTTGATACTATAATAGGTGAACGCGGAATCACACTTTCCGGAGGTCAAAAACAAAGAACTTCTATTGCAAGAGCAGTTTATTTAAAACCAAAAATTTTGATTCTCGATGATTCTCTTTCTTCGGTAGATACTCATACGGAAGAAGAAATTCTCCAGGGATTAAAGAAAATTATGGAGACAAGAACAAGTATCATAATTTCCCACAGGATATCTACAATACAAAATGCGGATAATATTATTGTACTGAGTAACCGCAATATTAAAGAAGAAGGAACTCACAATGAATTGATAAATCTCGGAGGAATTTATTATAATATTTATTTAAAACAATTGTTGGAAGAGGAAATAAAAGAAGCTTAATGCCGGAAAATAAAACAAAATATAAAAAAGAAGAAGATGCGCTGGGAAAAGCAATTGATTCGCAAATACTGAAAAGATTGCTTACTTATTTCAAGCCTTATAAATTGCAAATTGCCATTGCTACAGCTTTGACTATAAGCATATCCGCACTCGCTGCGGTCAGACCAAGGCTGACACCTATTGCCATCGATGATAAAATACTACATAAGGATATTCCGGGTTTGCAGTTAATCGTGATTATACTTTTTGCCACATTGATTGTCCAGGGATTAATTCAATATGTTATGACTTATCTTACAAGCTGGATTGGTCAGAAAATAATTTTTGACCTGAGGAAAAAAGTCTATAATCATATCATTAATTTACATTTGCAATTTTTCGATAATAATCCGATTGGAAGACTCGTTACGAGAGTTACTAACGATATCGATGTATTGTTTGAAGTTTTTTCGTCCGGTTTGGTTACTGCTTTCGGTGATATATTTACGATTGTATGGATACTGTATTTCATGTTTACACTCGATTATAAACTTTCTCTTGTAACCCTTAGTGTTTTACCTGTTTTAATATATGCTACGGCAATATTTAGAAAAAAAGTAAGGGATTCTTATAGAAAAATCAGGGTACTTATTGCTAAATTAAATACTTATATACAGGAACATATTACAGGAATATCTGTAGTCCAGTATTTTGTAAAAGAAAAATCTACAATTCGTGAATTTGAAGAGATTAACCGTGCGCATACAGACCAGAATATCAGGAGTATCTTTTATTATGCAATATTTTTTCCGGTCGTTGAATTGCTCGGTGCAATCGCAGTTGGTCTTATAATTTGGTACGGTGGCGGTCAGGTTTTACAAAAAACAATATCTGTCGGAGTTATTATTTCCTTTGTTCAATTTACAGAAATGTTTTTCAGACCTATCCGTGATTTATCTGAAAAATATAATATTCTGCAGACGGCTATGGCTTCAAGTGAAAGGATTTTCGAACTTCTCGACCAGAAATCTCCGATTCTTGACCCTGAAAAACCTGTAGTAATTAATGAAGTTAAAGGAAACATCGAATTTAATAATGTTTGGTTCGCTTATAATAATGAAGATTATGTTCTCAAAAATGTAAATTTCAAAATTAAAGAAGGTGAAAAAATCGCATTCGTCGGAGCAACAGGCGCCGGCAAAAGTACGATAATTAATTTACTTTGCAGATTTTATGATGTAACTAAAGGCGAAATTAAACTTGATGGAGTAGATTTAAGAAATTTAATCCAAAAAGATTTAAGAAAAAATATTGCAATTGTTTTGCAGGATGTTTTTCTTTTTTCGGGCGATATAAAATCCAATATCGACCTTGGTAACGATTTGATAACAAGTGAAGTCATAGATGAATCAATTAGAAATGCCGGACTCGAAGATTTTATTAATACTCTTCCTTTATCTGTAAATCATAAAATAAATGAAAGGGGTAATACTTTATCTGTCGGACAAAAACAATTGATTTCCTTTGCAAGAGCATTGGCTTATAACCCTAAAATACTCATTCTCGATGAAGCTACTTCAAGCGTGGATACAGAAACAGAAATGCTCATTCAGGAAGCAATTAAAAAATTGATTGAAGGCAGAACATCGATTATCATTGCTCATCGTCTTTCTACTATTCAAAGATGCGATAAAATAATTGTCCTGCATAAAGGGGAAATAAAAGAAATAGGAACACATCAGGAATTACTCCTGAAAGAAGGTTTGTATTATAAACTGTATCAGTTACAATATAAAGACGAATTACAACCTACAAATAATCATAAGAAAATATGAAAATTTTATTAGCTACAAATAATAAACACAAAGTAAATGAAATAAAAAATATTCTGAATCTCATTAATCTTGAACTTCTGACCTTAAATGATTTAAATCTGAATGTCGAAGTCGAAGAAGATAAAGATACTTTAAATGGAAATGCATTGAAGAAAGCCGAAGAAATTTATAAAATTTCGCATTTGCCCACACTTGCTGATGACACAGGTCTTTTCGTCGATGCGCTTAATGGTGAACCTGGTGTATATTCATCGAGATATTCAGGCGAAAATGCAACGTATGAAAGTAATTGTAAAAAATTATTATTAAACCTGAAAGAAATTCCCGATTTGAATCGTTATGCCCATTTCAAAACAATAGTTTGCTATTATATTTTCAAGGATGAATATTTTTTCTTTGATGGCATTATGAACGGAAAAATAATATCCGAAAACCGTGGGAATAATGGTTTCGGCTATGATCCTGTTTTTGTTCCGGATGGATTTGATAAAACCTATGCTGAAATGACCGATGAAGAAAAAAATTCAGTATCTCATCGGGGCAAAGCATTTCAGAAAGTAAAAGAATTTTTGGTAAATAAAATTATTATTTAAAATAAACCCAAAAAAAATCATTACTGAACTTGATTTGGAATTGAGAATTTAACTTAGAGTTCTAAGCTTTAACATTTAACATTTAACATTTAACATTGCTCTACCAGTCCCCCGCATATGAAAGATTCTCTCCCGAAACTGCATGCAAATAATCATATTTTAATTTTATAATCTGCCTGAAATGTAAATAATCATGCGCAAGCCAGTTCGCTAAAATCATTTTCGCAGATAACTCTCCGAATTTAGGATGATTATGAATATTATCCCATTTCGGATTAATAAGTCCATTTAACCAATCTATTGATAGTTTTCTTTCTTGAAGAAATTTTATCAATACCTCTTCGTAGTTTCGTTGAATATAATTTCTTTCCGTCACCCATCCCACCGGATCTATTGAATTTAAAGGCATTTCCGGATTATCCAGTATATTTCTTACCCTTGCTCGAAAATCTTCCCTCTCCTCATCATAGAGATGACATACTATCTCGAGCAAACACCATTTTTCCGGATTTTGCTTCCATAGAAATATTTCTTGCGGCAAATCATCGAGCAGGCTCTTGAAAACCTTAATGTTATGAGATAATTCTGCTATTATTTTAACTTCGTTCAATTTAATTTTTTAATTAATATTAAATTAAAAAATGATTACCTTTAATATTACTCTTTAAAATAAATTGAACACAAATTATCCGATTTCGATTCCTTAAAATATTTATTTCTTATTCGTTATACGAATGTAAGCTGAACCTGTAAAGGATGACAAATTCAACGCAAAAGAACTAACATTCACACTATTTGGAACTCTGATTGTTGAAGGTGATGAAGCACTGGTTATTAATTTGGTGTATACAGTATCATATTTCCCCGGTTGAACTCCGGTTTTCATTAATACCAAGAAACAATTTCCGGAAGATAATGTCGGAAAACTTGTATATAAATCAACTGAATCTTTTGTGAATGCTGTTTGAAATGATTTCGCATAGACTATTGTAGTATCCACAACATTTATTGCAACCGTTAGAGAATCATTCGAAACAGTTACTGAGATAGAATCCACTGTTGCTGTTTTTTTCTGTTCTGTAGAAACCGAATTATTAGAGCAGCCATAAATAAAACAAACTGAAAAAATGGCAATTAATGAGGCGAGAGTGCAAAAAGTTATTCTCATGTTATTTTGATTAGTTTAAATATTTGAAAAAATTATTAATTATTATATTATCTTACATATTTTCTTAAGTAAATTTCTATCGACCCTGTTTCTTTTACTTTATTTAAATTTAAATTTAAATCTTTATCTTAATTACTATTTTCTTCGCGTTCTTAATTCTTAATTGTTATTCGCTCTTAATTGTACATTGAACATTGTAAATTGTACATTGAAATAAGTGCCCCGTAAAAGATTCGAACTTCTAAAGACAGAACCGGAATCTGCCGGTTTATCCATTAGCCTAACGGGGCATTGCTTATTAAGCTAAAAAATAGCGATTCAGTTTTAAATTATCCATTCAGTAAATTAAATTTAAGTCAATTATTAACCACAAATTAAGAATGAAGAATTAATATTGAATATTGTGTATCGTTATATGACTTGAGGGAGTCTCCTCGCTCTTTGAGGAACCCCCGGGACAAGTATTACTCGTTTATAATTGTACATTGTACATTGGTATTTGTACATTGTTAAATGTGCAGAGATAATTTCAGCATAACATTCCTTCTCTCCCCATAACTCCCCGCACTGAAATATGTTCCTTTTAATATGTAATCGTTATCAAATAAATTCGAAATATATAATGACGGCTCGAGAGTTACATTATCAAATAATCTGAATGTATATCCTCCCGATATATCAAAAATAATATACGGTGAAACGTGCGCATCTTTATTGAAATCAAATAAACCCGTGCCAAATGGAATACCATTCGGATTTCCGTTCGTCAAACCTGAACCATATACAGACGTCATGCTTACAAACCATTTATCAGGCTGATAAGTTATTCCGCCGGCAATTGAGAGCCTCTGGTCATGGTCTAAATCTGTTGCATCTCCGTCGTTACTGAAATCGAGAAAACCTCCGGTAACAGCTCCGGAACCATAAGCATGAATGATAGAAGTATTTAAATAAGCAGTGAGCGGGATTTTAGGATGACTATATGATAATGCAAGCTCTACTCCTGTTGTTCTTATTGTTTCAATATTAACCGGAGTTTTTACTGCACTCGAACCAATTGTCTGGTCATCTACTCCCGGACTCGAATATTTGTAAAAGAAATTAAGCTTTGTTTTTAAACCGAAAGCAAAACCTCTTACATATCCAATTTCATAAAAATCATCTTTTTCCGGTAAAGTCGGAATACCTGAATTGCTTACATTCGAAGCAATAGTTCTTAATCCTTCTATATTATTCGGCATAAAAATCTTTCCGTAATATAAATAAGCAGTGTTCATTTCATTAATGAAAAAATTTATTTTTAAACGAGGACTAACAAGATTTTGCAAATTCATTATCGGAGCAATATGCTGGTCATACCTTATTCCGAAATCAAAACGTAACTGTTTTATTACATTCCATTGACTTTGAGCGAATACGCCAAAATCAGAACCTGCATAGGAAGATAATACTGTCGGACCCAGTCTTCCTAAACTATCCCTCGAAGTAAAATTTTCCTTACCGTTTGTAGTACTGAAATTAAAACCGTATTCTGTTAAAAGAGTGCTTGATAAACGTGTACTTAATTTTGACCTTATTCCATAAGTTCCAAAACTCCTGTCTTCAGTTAATGCATATAAAGTGCTATCGCCCTGAAATTGAAAATTTACGGGACTGACGGAACTCGGTGCATAAAGAAGACTTCCCTGCCGACCGTACAAACCGACAAACAAATTGCTTTCGTGATTTTTCTTCTCCGAAATTGTATGAAAATAAGAAAATGTTTCATACGCGTTTTTTGTCACCTGATTATCCGGTGAAAATCCCTGTTCTAATGAATCAAACGGAACCTGTGTGTTTGTACTGCTGTAATTCAGATTTGTTGTTATATAATCCGTTTTATTCAATTGGTAATCAAATTTTCCAAATAGAAAATAATCTGTTCCTCTGTCGTTGAATAATGTTGCTGTCGGCTGGTCTATCCGCCTGTCCGTTTCCTGTCTTGAGCCTGATAAATAATAACTAAATTTATTAATGTGGTTGCTAAATGAAAGAGATTGCCCGTTTGAATTTATTGTTCTAAATGGTCCAACCCTGCCTCCCAATGTATCGCCGATAGCAGAGCTCGATTTCCCTAATGAAACTAAATACCCGGGAGAAAAAGGTTTCGTTCCGTTAAAGACTAAATAACTGCCGATGTAACTCGAAAAATCCAGATGAAATTTTCCGCCCGGAACTCTATTCATAATGTCCACTATTGCGGCAATCTGTCCGCCGTATTCCGCAGGAAAACCTCCCGTAATAAATGTTGCACTTTCAATTACTTTCGGGTCAACTATTTCATTCAGACCTCCGAAAACACCAAGTGGTACCGGCAGACCGTCAACATAATAAGTGTATTCCCCGTGTTGTCCATTTATATGAACTTCACCCGTTGGTGCCTTTGCCGAACCGACTAAATTTTGCTGTATGATTTGAGTCAATCCCGATGTAGGCGATCCGTGGTAAAGTTCAGATTCGAATGTTTGGTATCCCGTACTTAAATCTATTGATGAAACAGTTTTATCGAGTTCTGCATTAACTTCAATTTCATTTGTCGTGATATCTCTTTCTCTTAAAGCCGCATTATATTCCGAATTGGATTCATTTAAATTAATTGAATCAGTAAAAATTTGATATCCTATATTATAAATTCTGATTATATAATTTCCGGGTTCGACATCTCTGAATACCGCTCTTCCGGTTACAGTAGTATGCTTCGTTTCCAATGGTTCCCTGTTCTTAATAAGCGTAACTTCTGCTGACTGTAATGGCACTTTACTTGTTGAATCATAAACGTGAACTATAAATACAACATTTATAAAGGGACTGGCAGTTTGAGAATATAAAACTGTATTTAAAAAAATCATCATATAAATTATTGCGAATAATAATTTAATTTTATTCATATTAAAGTTTAATTTTTAATTAATAAAAATAACTGTAATTTTATAAATTACTTTATTTAGGAATGGCTATTTTTTATATGATTGAAGGCGGAGCACGATTGGAGATATTAATTATTGGTTGTAAATCCGGTTTATCGGTATTTTCCGGAATATTTATGTATTCAAAATTTAAAAAGCTTTTGAGAACTAAAGGTTGGGTTATATCAGAATTAGCTAATGTAAAATTTATAATACAAGCACTACAATTATCTTCGTGGTTAAACGCGGAATGATTATGTAAAAACTCACTCCCGTTCAAAACGAAGAGAACCGCAGTAAATAAAACAAATGATAATATTTTATTCTTGTATAATCTCAAAATTTAATTAACTAAACTATTATTTATTCATTTAAGTTGCAATTGCAATAAAATTATGTTTTTGTTAAGAAATTTTCGACACAGATTTAATTAAAATGTAAAACCTTTGACGCTGATTTTTTATGATTTTGTATGATTGAATAAGATTGAAGAATCTTCGATAATGATTTTGTATGATTTTGTATGATTGAATAAGAAAAGAATTATTTTAATAAAAACTCGTTAACAAGTTGGTTCTTGTTAACGAGTTAGTGATTATCGCAGGCTAAAGTTCCGATAAATCGGAATCTTCGACCTGCAGCTACAAGAACATTTTATTATCTTTCATCATAATTCATCTTAGCTATTCTCTGTGTTTGAGAATCTAATCGGTTTATTATTTATATCGGTCGTTACCAAAGCAAAAAATCCTTTTCTTGCTGAATACATATCATAAATTTGAGTACCATAGTCAGACAGCGGAATATTAAAGACAATCGGGTCTGTCAGAGTCAGGGTTTGAGAAGATGATTCTAACGACAAAAACTCAAATGGTTTATAATTTACATCAACCGGTGTTTTAAAGAATAATATTGCTTTTAGCACGATAGATTTCTCAATATTCGTATCAATACCTGTATTCAAGCCGAGTGCAGGAACCGTTACCGTGATTCTGGTATTAGTGATATTTATGGTCGGTGTGGTTATACTGAATCCTAAGTCCGGTACAAGTAACGCCGTATTCGAAACATCATCCGGCAATACATTCAGGTAATTCTTTTTTACGATGTAGTTATACGGACTCATTTTTTGGGGACCATACACATCCCAAAAATATTTCAATTGCTTTATAACGTTTACAGATCTTCCGAATTCTACAACCATTTTAAATCTTTTTCTTCTGGCAATAGATGCATCATCTTTTCCTGGAACGAAAGATTTTGGTCTCATACCAACATAACTATTTCCGAATTTTTCACGGAAAACCATATCACCTACTGCTCCGTGCACAGTGCCGAGTACTTTTTTCTTTACTTGAGCCATTTTATTTACCTCTTCTTATTTAATTAATAATTTAGTTAATTTCCAATAGTTTAAAAACTACCGGGTTTTAAAATATAACTGTGAGAAACCAAAGCATTTATATAAAAAGTAGGTTGTCTTGCCCAATAAACAAAATGTTTAAGAAGTAATTTTTTTAACTTTATCCTTTTTGTTTTTACCTTCTTAATTTTGGGTACAATTTGAAGGCAATTTAAAAGCAAGATAAAGGCAATATAACTTCTGATAAATATGTTCGTTTTTACAATCATTTTTTTCCTTTCATATATACTAACTTATTATCACAATTATTTTCCAAAAAAATAATTTTAAATTTATATGGAAAAAAACTCAAATTGTCAGTTAGTATATATGGAGGGAAAATAAATTGTAATACAACGGAATAAAACTGAAATTTTCAGTTAGTATATATGACGGGGAAAGCAATATTTCAATTTTATTTAAAATTTAAAATTCATAAATTTAATCGAGGGACAAAATAATGGGAAATGCTAATAACTTGTTAACAAAATTTACTATTAATGGAAACAAATTTAAACCAAAAGATTAGAGATGCAATTTCAATAATCTATTCAGACAAGAAAAGAAATTATGATTCATTGTGCTTTTTAGCAGATTTTGCTATCAAAAGTAGTTTTGGAAATAGAAATATTCCAGAAAACGGTCAGGATTTAATCGACAAAATCACAGAAGCATTATTGACAGGCAAAAGAAGATGGAATATAGAAAAATATCCTGATGCATATTCACAAATATTATTTATATTAAAAAATAGTGAAATTTTTAACCTGAGAGATAAGTACAAAAGGTTTGAAAAGAATGGTTTAAAAGTTGAATTTATAAATAACGATGATATGTTTCATGAAAATGGACCAAAAGATGAATCGGCAATAAATAATTTCACTAAAAATAACTATTTCCCTGACAAAGACGAATTGAAAGAATGGTGTGATGAAGCTATGAAAAAATGTAAAGATGATGAATGTGGAAAAATATATTCGGAAATATTAAATTCGAGAGAGAATAAAAATATTAATAAACAATTGGCAAAAAAATTTGGGATAACAGAAAATGAAGTTGTAACAAAAAAGAAAAGACTTTGTAAATATCTATTAAAATCAGTCGAAGCCAAAAATCAAAAAGAACAAAAAATTTATGTCAAAACAGGAAGCAAGTAATCTCCTTAGTTTTTTAATGGATATAGATAATTACACGGAAGAAGAAATAACGGAATACATCAAAAAATCGGGAATGAATTTGGAAGCAGGAAAGGAAAAAGGACTTAATCTTATCAAAAAACTTGAAGCACAGGAAAAAATTAAAGCAGGGGTTAAAAATCAAAAAAATTTTGAAGCAGTGCTGATATCTGATTCATTACGAAGTAATATATCAGTTCCGGCAGCGTTATATGCATTCAGAAACGGGGAGAAATTATCCGAAGAGGATAAAGAAAAAATTCAAAGCGATAAAGAAAAGCTTGAAGTGGCAAAGAAACTCCTGAAAAAGAGTAAAAAATTATAAATTCTGAATGCTGAATTCTGAATAAGAGCAAAGAGCTTTACCACGGAAGCACAGAGAAAACAGAGAAAATCTTTTAAACGTTTAAGAGCAAAAACATTTCACCACATAGAACACAAAGTACACAAAATTATTTCTCAATGTTTCTCTATGGTAAAAAAGCTCTTGAAATCAGTGTAATCAGTATAATCATTTTAATCAGGGAGAATGAATCCAACAATAAAAGCAAAGGAACTACTATCAAAATACTGCATTTCCGACCCATCAGAATTAAACATACGGGGCATTGCCAATGCGGAAAATCTACTTATTTGTGAAGAAGAGCTAAAAACTCACGAAGGTCGTATTTTTCACGACGGAGAAATTGGAATAATTACGATAAATAAAAACATTAAAGAAGAGGGAAGAAAAAATTTTACTTTGGCACACGAGATAGGTCATTTTTTCCTTGAAAAGGAAAAGAAAAACTTTTGCAAGAAAGAAGATTTTCTTACATTCAGCAACAATAAATCCAAAGAGCACGAAGCAAATATTTTCGCATCTGAACTCTTAATGCCTGAAGAGTGGATTAAAGAATATGTCGATTGGAAAGATGAAGGTTATGAAACATTGAATAAAGCATCGGATATGTTCAATACAACATTAAGCTCGACGGCAATTCGTTATGCAGAATGCGGGAAATTCCCGATTGCAGTAATTTTTAGTTATGACGGAAAAGTGAAATGGAGCAAAACGAATGAATATTTTCCTCTTAAATATATTCCTGCGGGACAGGAATTAAACAATTTATCCAATGCTTTTGATTTTTTTAAAGGAAAAGAAATTTCGACTAAGCCAGAAGAAATACTTGCTAATGCGTGGTTTCTAAACGATTATAACTTTAAAACAAATTTTTTCTTATACGAACAAAACATACCTATGAGAAACTATAACTCCGTTCTTACAATTCTATGGGAAGCATGAATAAATATATTTATTGATTATTTTAAATCTTATTCCCAATATCATCCACGTTATTTATGTCCCTTCCGTTTGTCATTCCAGCGGTTTTTTGTTATTCCAGCATACTCTTATCTGGAATGGAATCCAGACCAAACAAAAGGCTCTTGTTCTTCGCTCTTATTTATTTTTGTTTTTTATTATTTAAGCAGAATCATTTTTTTTGTATCATTATATTCTCCAACTTGCATTCTGTAAAAATAAACTCCGCTGGGATATTTCGAAGCATCGAAAGTCACTTCATACGTTCCTGCATTTAGCTTTTCATTCACAATTGTTTCAATTTCTTTTCCGAGTTCATCATACACTTTCAATACAACTCTGTCATTCCCGCGAATGCGGGGGGTACCCTCCGGGTCATCCACAGGAACATCAAACTTAATTTTCGTCTTCGGATTAAACGGATTGGGATAATTTTGTGATAGTGAATATGCAGACGGAATTTCCGTACTTATGTTTTGAATACCAATTATATCAGAATAAGAACGGCGATAGACTGAACCATAGGACATTGTACCTGCAAAAATATAATTGTTTACGATTAATAATGTCAGAACTTCAGGTACAAGTGTGTAAAATGATAAACCCTGATTTCTGTTACGCCAGCTACTGCCGTTGTTAGAAGAAAGAAAAACACCCGGAGACCAATTCGGGAAATTTCCTAATGTACACGCAAAGATATTACTTCCCATAGTTATTACAGTTGTTATAGTGTCATTACTCAAACCGGCTGAAGTCCATAGTGAACCGCTAACCGGAGAGATATAAACACCACGCGAGGAACCTGCTACAAAATTTGTATTTCCCAAAGCCGCAAGAGAGCTAACTTCTTTATCATATAAAGCAGTTTCTGACCATGTAATACAGTTATTTGTAGAGCGGTGGACACTACAGGAAGGATTATTAGGTGTTCCTGCAAAGATAGTAGAGCCGATTGTTTCTATTGAAGAAATCACCTGATCATTGTAAGAAGTCAGAGTCCAGTTTCCACCTGCAACTAAAGTAAGATATACTCCATAACCTCCTGCCAGCAGAACGTCACCGAACACATTAAGACAATAAATATCCTGAGTTCCCAAACCGATATGAGTCCAGCTCGTGCCGTTATTCGTAGTTACATAAACACCATTAGAAGCATTCGGAGAACCATTTACACCTGCAAACACTTTATTCCCGCTGACGGCAAAACAACTAACATTCAGACTATCCAAAGAAGTTTGAGACCAGCTTGTACCATTATTTGAGGATACATACACACCGCTGCCTTCCGCTCCGGCAAAAATGTATGAACCGTTTGATGTAAGAGCATGTACAATCTTATCTGTTCCAATCCCGTTCGACATCTGCACCCATTGTGCTGAGCAATTTTCAATCTTAAACGTACAATGTAAAAACAAAATAAAAGTTAAAGCGTAAATTAATTTATTCATAATCAATATTTTTAGGGTTTTAGCATATCTTTTTCGAAGTGGAGCAGTATAACGAGATGAAAACGTTCTTCTTCGTTAAAAAAAACATTTTCTTTTAAGAGTTGCGAATTTGTTTTATTCAACTTATTATAAAATCAACAAAAACAGGCTGAAATTAAATGTAGAAATTAGTCTTTTTAATTTGTATCTATTCCCCTCTCGTTGTAGGTTGAATGTTCTTTGCGGGGTACCCTCCGGGTCAATCCCGATTAATCTGGAAGAGGCTTTTAGGTCATGGGGAAATGTTGAAATCTTAATAAGCAAAAATAATTTTCAATTCCAACTTCTTTAATGTAACAAACTTTGAGATTTCAGATTTCCGGATTTAGAATTTGTTTCTTATCCCCTCTCCTTTTAGGAGAGGGGCAGGGGGAGAGGTTGAAATTTTAATAAGCAAACACTTTTATCAATTACAATTTCTTTATTGTGACAAACTAAAGATTAAAGAATTTAACATTGCGTTCTTTGCATCCCGACTTGTCGGGATATCATTTAACATTTAACATTTAAAACTTGTCCGTGACGCCGAGTGCAATGCTCGTTAAACTACTTGTACCCGCTTTAATTTAATAAAAATATAAATCGCCGCAAAGATTACAAATGCAATCACCACTACCAAAACTATTATTGCAAGAATATCTTTATCCATTAAAATAAAATTTTAATCTTTAGTTAGAAAACTTTTGAAAGGTCGATTTATCTAATTCATTATCTAAATGTAAAAGAAATTTTGATTCAATAGGTATGAAATTATCAGAAATCACTTGATAAATCATTTCGTAATCACCAGATTCATCTATCAGCGGAATATTTTTAACAGAATCAGTAAAAATATTAAAGTGTAATTTTATCGGTTCATTAATTTTTATATAAAACGCATCTATTTTCCTTGTTGTTTTTGGCATAATAGTTACAAATGGTAAAGCACCATAACCAGCCCATTTTAATTCAGTAGTTTCAAACTCAATATTCATATTTTTACTTAAATCTTTTATATTTTTTATATAAGCATAACAATTTCTTGCAATTTTATTTTTATGATTATTAAATATATTTACATGATAAAATTTTGCTATCTCGGAAGAATCCTTAAATTTCATATAGTAACCTTTCGATTCTGCCATAGTTAATTCATTTTTCCAGCCAGAAACCCAATTATTTTTTATTAATAAATCTTTTAATATTAATATTATTTTGTTCCTATCATCAAATTCTACCGGATTTGTTTGAATATATTTCGATATACCATCTTCATTAATTGTTCCTTTCTCATGTAATGCAATTAATTCCATATCAAGAAATGATGCTATTGCTAATTCTTGGTGCGAAAATAATGAGCCTCTACAATTATCATTGCGTCTTTTTTTACTTATTATTCTTTCCCTTTTAAAATCAATAAATAGGAAATATTCTGATGTTGATAATTCATTAAATATGTTATCTTTTAATCCTTTTAATTTTTGTTGTGTAGTGGCAACATAAACTTCATAATTTTTACTTTCCAAATATTTCTTAATTTTCCCAACTAATGGTTTTTCATCTTTATTTTGTCCACAACTAAGAAATATTTTAGTTCTAAAGATTATTTTATCTTTATTTATATATTCATTCAATTGAGATATATAAAATGACGCATCTATTTTATCATTAGAGTTCAAATAGTTTTTATCTGAGCCCCCATAATCTATAATCCCGTTTAAATGACGAATTACTTCTTCTAAATCAAATCTAATTTCTTCATCAATCATCATTTTAATTCTAATGCAATGCCGTCCTTTTGAAAATCGATGATTTATGTTTGATAATATATCTTTTAAAGATTGTTCCATATCATTTTATGAGTATTTGATTTTTCTAAATAATTATTGGATTTATAAAAATTTATTTTCTTTTTTCCAACATGATGTTTACAAAATAAAGTAACCTTATTTTCAAATGGTTTAGAATAGGATTATAAGAATAAAAATAGAAAAAATTCCGATAGAAAAGAAAATAATTTGCCTAACAGCATATTTTGCTATAGAATCCGATTTATTTTCCATAAATTTTCCATAGTTTTCTATTGCATTCATACTTGTTTCGTTGAACATCTCAAAATTTGCACGCAAAATATTCGTTCTTTCTGTTATATATTTAAATCCAAAATAGAAACTTAAACCTAAAGCGATAAAAGGAATAAAATAAAGATATTTTTCCCAATTTAAACTATTATTAATATTTTTATAAAGAAATATTATATATCCAAGGATTGTAGCAGTTAAAGATAAAAAATAATAAGCACTTTTTAATTGACTTTCTGTTATCATTTCAAATAACTTAAGCTTGAATTCTTTTGGTGTGTTTTCCATAATAAAGCGATTAAGTTTTTATTATAAAATATGTTTCATTCCGATAATTTATTTCTAATAAAATCTAAAATAATTGTATGACTATTATCAAAATATACCTTCGAGGGATTATTGAAAATTCTATTAAAAAAATATGAGTCCAAATAATTTTCAATTTTAGATAATATTTCCTTTGCTTTATCATAAAATATAGGATTAACAAAATTAAACATATGAGTAAACGGGTCTCCACTTGTTTTAATATCTTTATGAGCGATTATTTTATTTCGGATTATATCTAATCCTGATTCTTTATAATATGAACATAATATATTTAAATTATCGTTTGCATTTATTTTAATATTTTCATCTAAATAATCAATTTGCTCAAATAATGATAATTCTTTTTTATCTATATTTTCTTGTTTGTGTGATAATAATGTTGCAATAAGATTAATAGAATAGAACAAATATAAATTGCTGTTGAGTATCAGATATTTCGCTAAATCATTCGAGATGTAAGTCTGCTTTGCCCAAATTTCTTCCGGTCTTAATTCATTATATAAATTTTTATATTTTATGGACCAATCAAAAAACATATAAGCTGAACCATAAAGCTCATTAATTCTATCCTCCAATTTATATCTAAAGTTAATTTCGTCAGTATCCATTATTTATCCTCTATTATTTTTCTTTCTTCGTCGGTGATATCGTAGAGTTTATAGACAAGGTCGTCGATTTCTTTGTCTTTTGCTTTTATTTTTATATCGTTTTTTTCGGGGTTTTTATTAAGCATAATCATTTCATCTACAAGTTTAACAAGTTTATCGTGAAGGGATTTTTCTGTTTTGTTGTTGAAATCGATAACAGGAAAAGGAAAAATATCCAAATGAATTTTCTTTAATTGTGGAGTAGTATCTCGATTTGTTACAAGTTTATTCCAATAATAAAACATAAATAACCTTGAATTAATAATTCCTAAATAATAGAGATAAGATTCTTTGGTTTTTTTCCCATATAAAAAATACAATGATTGGTCAGGAAATATTCCTGTGTTATCAAATGTAGCATAAAGTGGATAGCCGGTTTTTCTAATTAATATTTTTTCTTTAGCCCCAAGAATATCTATATTAGTTGTTCTACCTGTAATATTTTCTTTTTTAAAATCAAAAAATAATTTTCCGTTTAAAAAATATCGTTGAATATTTTTACCTTTAATTGTTTCTATTTGGTTTTTGTTTTTTTTAGAAATTGTAAAAATATCAGATTTTCCACCAAATCCAGATGTTGTTAAAAATGCTTCGGAAATTAAAATCTTTTTAGGAATAGATTCTATTTTATTCAAACACTTGAAAATCAAATTATCATCTTCATAGTTAAATGAATAACCAATGTTTTTGAAAAAATCTTTTTGCTTTTTTATCTGTGACTTTTTCCCAAATTCGCCAATTTTTAAAGTATTATTTATATTTCTGCTTTTTTTAATATTAAAAATTAAAGTATCGACGATTACAAATGGAAATTTTGCTTTATATTGCAAATTGAGTATTACATAATTTTCTAAAATATATTTTCTTAATTTAATAAATTGATTATTGAAACTTAATCTATCAGGAACAATCATTGAGTAAAATCCATTTTCTTTTATTATTTTAAGACTCTTCCAAACAAAAAATTCATATAAGTTTGGCATGTATGTATTCGATTCATAAGTTTTAAAAAAATAAGATAATTCAACGTTGCTTAATATTTTGTTTCCAAATTTTCCTTTTAACGATACCCACGGTGGATTTCCTATTACACAATCGAATCCGCCGTCTTTGAAAATTTCACAAAAGGCAACTTCGTAATTAAAAGGTTTTATTTCATCAATATTTTTGAAATAATTTTTAAGGTCACCATTTAAACTTGAATTAATTTTTTCTTCCAGAACATAAATATCATTTAGATATTTTCCTTTTTCACTATCCTCAGATGCTTTGCGGAATTTTTCCTTTAAGTCTAAAAGAATATTTATATCTTTATTAAATTGTTCTGTGTTATCAAATAATCCTTCTCCGCCGGAATCCTTTAAAGATTTCCCCGAAACAAGAGAATTTCCGCAACGGATATTTAGATTTAAATTAGGCAGGAGTTTTCTTTTACCTTCGAGAGAAGCATCGGTTGTGCCTTCAAGTGCTTTAATCAATAAATTTAATTTTGCAATATCCACAGCCCGTTCGTCAAGGTCAACACCATAGAGATTATATAAAAGTATTTTCTTTTTGATTTCAAAGTCATCGAATAAAGAACGCTGGATGACTGATTTCGTTTGAGTTGCTTGTGTTTTTGATTGCTGGATTCCAGCTTTCGCTGGAATGACAATGGGTGAGGGAATGACAGAAGCAGGGACTCGCTCATACGCGGCATAGAATTCATCGAATGCACGAATAAGAAATGAACCGCTTCCGCAGGCAGGGTCAAGGACTCTGATTTTTTGAATCTCTTCTTGAGTTTTACAGTTTTTAAGAATTTCGCCAAGAGTGTTTTCAACAATATAATTTACTATATAATCGGGAGTGTAATAAATTCCCTGCTCTTTGCGTTTTGCTCTTTCCTTTGATTCATCGAGTTTAACACTTTCCTTTCTTCTTTTCAGAAGTTCGCCGAGATAATTTTCATAAACTTCACCAATTATATGAACGCTTAATTTACTGAAATCAATATTATTAATTCCCCTTATAATTCCCTCCATAGGAATGTAATTAATTTCGAGTGAATCAATATCTTCATCATCAGCAAAGAGTTCTGAATTGAATTTTTCGTCAAGTTCTTTGAATTTTGATTTCAGCTCTTCAAACTTATTCTTTTTTGAATATAATATTGAGCCAAGGATATCATAAGAAATAATATTTTTGCCATAACACACTTGAATAAATATCATCCTGTCGAGGATTTTCTGTGTTAACTTTTCTACTTTATTGAGTGATTCAGAAGTTTTATGTTCAGAATATTTATAAAGATAAGCTCTTAAAGCCTGTCTCCAATCTTTCAGGTTATCGAAAAATTCGTCTTTAATTTCATCCTGCTTTTTGTAATAAAGCGGATTTAGGTCAATTTTTCCTTTTCGGTTATTAAGATTTTCAAAAGAAATTTTATCGAAGAACTGGAATAATTCAACATCATCATTAACTTTATCATCTACGATTGTAAAATATTTTTTATCATAATATATATCTTTTGTATAAGAATTATATATTCTCCATTCAATAAAGTTAGTCAGGATTCCCCAATATATTCCTTCGGAATTGCAATATTCACAGGTTTGCTCTGTGAATGATTTATTGATATATTTTCCGTCAAGAGATTGTTTTGGTGCTTTAGATTCTACGATAAAAATTGTTCCGCCGCCGGAGCCTTTCAAAAGTATATCGGGTTTATTTCCTGTTTTGACTTCTTGCGATGTATTGATTTTGTACATCGAAGAATCCCACCCGAGAAGTTCTAATATTTTAATTGTATATGAAGTCTGAACATTTTCTTCGGATTTTGTAAATCCATTTTCGGTTATGAATTTTTGTATGATTGCTTTAATTTCTTTTGTAGTCTTATCGGAAAGTGACATAAGAAATATTTTTTTTATAAAGATAGTATTATTTTGATATTTAATAAAGTGAAAGAGGAGTGATAATATGATATTCAGTGGCAATTGTTTTATAAAATACGTTCCAATTCCCGAAAAGTCGGGACAAGGTGTTTAAGTACATAAAAAAACGCTCTCAAAAAAAACGTGAGAACGTTTTAGTATAAATGAATCAGCCGATGACTCATTTAGTTGTCTTTATTAATGTAAACTGTTTATTTGATTATTTCAATATATTCTTTGTTACCGATTCGTTCCCGAATAGGAGTCTCGACACTTCGGGTTCAAGAACAAAGGGCGATAGGGACGAAAAAAATGCGAAAGACTATGGGGAAAGGCGGTTTTTAAGCCCTGATTTGAAGTACCGGTATTTTGGTGCTGTGCCGAAGTTCGGAAGCAACAGAACCAAGAATTATATCACTTAGGAAGCGATGACCATGAGTAGCCATAGCAATAAGATCGCATTTTTCTTTCTCAGCCAATTCCAGAATAATTTTATAGGGTTCACCATACAGGAGCACCGCTTTAACATCAAATCCCTCATTTTGAAATTCAAGTTCACGGCGTTTCAGGTATTTGTAGTCTTCACGCATTTCCTCAGATTCACCCAAATCCTTTTGATTCCTTGCCATAAACCCGTCCGCAACATGAACAAAAGTGATTCTGGCATTTGTAAGCTTTGCAAGAGGACGGATGTGAGTAAGGATTACATTGTCAGTGTCGCTGTTTTCAAGAGGTATTAGAATATGTTTATACATTGGTATTCCTTTCGTTGGTTTATTTTTTATTTAAAGAATTCAATAATTATCTGGTACAAAAGAAAAGCATTTAAAGCAATGATAATAATAGCAACACACCATGAAGTTATTTTAAGCCAAAGGGAGTTCACGTATTTGCCCATCTTTAACTTATTACTTGTAAATATAATAAGAGGTACAACAGCAAAACTTAATTGCAGGGAGAGTATCACCTGCGAAAGAATAAGCAGACTGCCCACACCACGCTCTCCATACAAACCGGCAACAATAACAGCAGGAATAATAGCAATCAAACGTGTTAAAAGGCGACGCACCCAGGGACGCAACCGGATATTCAGAAAACCTTCCATAACTATTTGACCAGCCATAGTGCCTGTTAATGTTGCATTTTGACCGGAAGCAAGAAGTGCAATTGCAAAAAGAACGCTTGCCAGTGATGCTCCAAGTAACGGACTTAGTAACATATAAGCATCATTGATGTCCGCTACATCCTGATGACCGCTGCCATGAAAGACAGCGGAGCTGAGAATCAAAATGGCAGCGTTAATAAATAGTGCAAGCGTTAATGCAAAAGTGGAATCAATTGTAGCGAACTTAATTGCCATTTTTTTACCTGCTGAGGTCCGTTCATATTTGCGGGTTTGCACAATACTGGAGTGCAGGTAAAGGTTATGGGGCATTACGGTAGCTCCAAGTATTCCTATCGCAATGTAAAGCATACCCGGATTAACAATTATTTGTGAGTTTGGAATAAAACCTTCCAAAACTCCCTTTATTGATGGATTGGATACAATTAGCTCGTAAAGAAAACTGACTCCTATAATTGAAATTAGAGCAATGACGAGAGCTTCGATGTAGCGAAAGCCTTTGTTTTGCAAATATAGAACAATAAGAACATCAGACGCAGTAATTATAACACCCACTACCATAGGAATATTGAAAAGCAAATTAAGCGCCACCGCCGAACCAATTACTTCAGCCAGGTCGCACGCCGCAATTGCCACTTCACAAAGAATCCATAAAAAGATAGTAAAACTTTTTGAATAGCTGTCGCGGCATGCCTGTGCCAAATCACGTCCCGAAACAATACCAAGCTTTAAAGAAAGGTGTTGCAAAAGAATTGCCATCAGGTTTGATATCATAATTACCGATAAAAGCATATAACCAAATTGAGCGCCACCTGCAAGGTCGGTCGCCCAGTTGCCGGGATCCATATAACCTACAGCAACCAAAAAGCCCGGTCCGGAAAATGCGATGAGTTTACGCCAGAAATTAGCAGAAGGATTTACCGGAATCGAGGCATTTACTTCCGGCATTGATAAAGTTGTGGATTTTGAACGCCAACCACTTTCACTATTATCAGATTCGATATTGTTTGCAACGTCAACGGCTTTTTTAGAAACTTCTTTATTGTTGTTCTCTAATGTCATTATTAGTTTTTTTCAAATAATATTTGCAAAATATTTATTTCGTATTTATTAATTACTTTATATCATCTTCCATAAAGAGACTACAAAGTAAATAATGTTTTGTTATTTACTATAATCAAGATGTCTTCGATTAACTTAATAGTTCCACTCTATTTTAGTCTTTTAATCTAAAAGAAAAACCTGTTGACAAAAAATATTTCGGTGCATTGTCAGTAAGACCTATACCGCCTGAAAAATCTAAAGAAACATTTGGACGTATTAAATAGCTTAGTCCGCAGTCAATCCTATGGTCTGCTTTAGATTTTTCAGGAGCAAAGCCATAAATTTCTGAAAATATGCTAAATTTATTAGTAATGGAATAATCTGTAGTAATAGTATAAATAAATATTGGGTATGGCGATTCACCGTCCCACTCTGCTCCAAGATTATATCCAAGTGAAAATTTTTCGGACAAAGTGTGTTGCATTGTAAACTTGAATGCCGGTGCATAATAAGTTGCTTTGAAATTATCAGTTGCAAAGTGTGGAATTGTCAGGTATCCTATAAAAGAAGTAGTTGGTAAAATTCCTTTTTCATCGGAAATCTTTTCTTTGATACGTAAAGTGACAGGATTTAAACCTGTTATTGTTTTATCAGAAGATATTGTAGTAAATTCCGTAATTAATCCGACTTCAAAATAATCACTGATTCCATATTTAAATAAAATCGAAGGATTGGTAAAAGATTTTGTGCTATTATCTGTTCGTTCAAATGAAAAACCATTTTCCATTTGGAAATGATTTTTGGGAACGGTAAAAGGAGTTTCTGTCTGGTCAGGTCTGTCGGTTTGAATAGGAGTTATATCCTGCCCAAATGAATTTATTTTACTAATCAAAATCATAACTACAATTATTAAAATATATTTAACCATAAGATTTTGTTACACTTTATTCCTAATGTTTTAACCGGCTGTATTTATTCCGGTTCGCAAAGTACTTTTATGAAATAAAATAATATAAATTATTAAATTTTTTAATTTCTTCAAATAAATAAAAATTCATTCCTCGGAGTTTCGATAAATCGTTTTTATTTTTCCGAATGTATAAAAACTTATTATTTTATTAAATAGATAAAAAAATAAAAATTGAATATGAAATAACCTGAGATGATTATTATGTATAGGGAGTCCCTTTAAGATCCGCTAAGAATCACGATATGCAGAGCATCGGGATGCAAAAAACGCAAATCGGGATCAAGAACAAAGAGCGACTTCAAATGGGGGAAGGAGCTACGAATTTTATAAATTTCCCATTTTTTATGAATTTTACGAATTCCTTTATAATATTTTTATAATTTCCTCTTGCCTTTTTATATTTTACTCACAACTTAATGATTAATTTTGTAATTGTTAAGATGTAAAACTATTTAATATAATGAAAAATAAATTTGTAAATATTTTATTATTAATAATTCTTTTTGCTTCTTCGGCTCAAAGTCAGATTGTTTTAACATTAAAAAAATCTTTTATAGATTCTATAAAAGATAAAATAACATTAACTTTAGATTACACTCTTGATAAAGCGAATGATAAAAATTTAGATTTATATTCAAATTTTCATACGGGCAAAAACCCACCAGTCAATAATTCTAAAAAAAGTAAAGATTTAATAATTGCCGGAAGAAATCAATATGTCGGATTAACAATTGTAGCAAGAGTATTTAATGCAAAAACAGATTTAAACGCAGTTGATATTATTAATCAAAATAAAGGAAGCATAATTAATGTAACCGGTGTTTGGCGGCTCTGGTGCGATTATTTAGGAAACGATGAATTTTTTCAAGGTAAAGTTAATGAAGAACCGAATGATTATAATCCGCCTCATGTATTTGAACTAACACCTGTTTTAAAAATTAATGATAAAAACCTTTTAGGTTTTAATGATGAAATAAATGTTCATAGAATCTTCAGTGCGGAAACTGCATTTGACAGATTCTCATCCGCAAAATGCAACATTAAAATAAACGACAGCATGATTACATTGGTTACACAAGGATTAGGATATGATTTTATTGACTTTGTTTTACAGTTAAATGATTTACCGAAAATAAAAAAAGATGGCAGAATTGTTTTTGGTAATGTTTATAGCAAAGAAGGAGATTTATTATATTCAAATCTCAGAATGATATTTATTAAAGATTCCGAACCTGAAAAAACTGTCTCGGAATTAGCAAAAGGTGACAAGTTGAGAGTTTTAGGAATTCCAAGAATAAATCTGAATGAAATTGATTCAAGAATAAATAATTCCGATACAAATAAAGATTTATTGAATGAAAATCTTCCGTTCGAAATGATTATAATATCTGTTTTAAATTAATAATTTTTCAAGCTCAATCTTAAATTATGAAAAATCTAAAATATTTAAAGGCGGAAATATCAATAATTTTAGTGATATTTATATTTTATTTATTAGCTGCTTTCATTGTTCTGGAACTGGCAAATACAGATTATATAAGGAATAAAACGATTCATATCGATGGAAAAGTTGTCGGTTCAAGATGGGTGTTCTATGAACGAAATAATAAATAATGAAAAAACGAAAATATTTAATTGCGAAAATAATATTAATAATATTCATATTTGCATTTTACTTGTTCGCCATTTTCATCGTTACAGATTTTTTAAAAAGCAATAATATAAGGAATAAGATTATACATAGATATGGGAAGGTTATATGTTCAAACCCCGTGTTCTATAAACAATTAATTATTAACGAAAAATATAAATAAAAAAAATAATGAGAATAATATATTCAACTACGGTTTTTGTTTTTTTAATAATGATGATATTTTTACAATCAGTATTTTCACAGGATTTCGGGAAAAATAATTTGGCTTTCCTAAAAAACATAGAATCAAACAATCAAAGTATATCAAATAAATTTTCACAAGATTCATTAAAAACAACTGATGAAAAACCTGCAAGTGAACCGTTTGCGTTTGGTGATTTCACGTGGTTAAACGGGAACGACAGAAGACACACTCAATTACTCGATACAAAATATTTTACGGGCAGTTTCATGCTCGATATGAACTACACATACTCGAACCATCACCCCATAGATAATACAGTTGTTGGTTCTACGGCATTGGCAAGAAACAACGAATTTGAAGTGTCGTTTGCAAGCATAGGCGGAGATTTACATTATAATAATGTACGCGGAAGAATTATGCTTCAGTTTGGAACAAGAGCCACCGTAGTTCCCAGAAATGATTTTAGCACAACAAGGGGACAATTTGATTTGGCTAATGCTTACCGATATTTCAGCGAAGCCTACGCGGGTTATCACTGGGACACCTGGCATGGAATAAATCTTGACGCAGGAATTTTTATGTCTTATGTCGGTCTCTTTTCATATTACAATTGTGAGAACTGGGCGTATCAACCTTCATTTACTTCGGATAATACACCCTGGTTTTTTAACGGATTGCGTTTGCAAACTTTTCCGAGTGATAAATTGAAAGTTGAATTATGGTTAATAAATGGATGGCAGACATACGGAAAATTTAATGATAATCCCGGAGTGGGCTGTCAGATATTATATCGTCCGGTCGAATCGGTTCAAGTACTTTCAAATGATTATTATGGAACGGACACGCAGGATAAACCCGGTAGAATAAGGGTTCATACGGATAACAGTCTGGAAGTCAGATATTATAATCATCCCGGAAAATTTTTGCACCGAGCGGCATTTTCTTTAACAGGTGATTTAGGTTTTGAAAACGGTGACGGTGTAACTGCTTTCGGCGGTGATGGTGGTCCTGCACAAAATTTTATTAGCGGAATGTTTTATAATCGTTTATGGTTTTCAAATGACCACTTTGGATGGACATTTGGAGGCGGTGTAATTCATAATCCCGGAAGATACCTTGTCCTTTTACCAACAGGCGTTGCCGGGCAATTATTCAATACGTCACCCGGTTCAAAATTCGATGGGTGGGATGTATCTACAACCTTTGACTGGATGCCTGAAGAAAATATTACATGGAGACTTGAATTTGTTCATCGTGAAGCAAATGTTCCTTACTTTGCCGGACCCGGAGGTGTAACCTCACCTGATGGATATAATACAACTACTATTCCACCGGGTTGGATGCCCGACCAGGTAAAAGCTGAATCGAGAATAATATTCGCTGTTCTTTGCAGATTTTAATTGTTAATCATCACATTAGATTAGAAAAGCATCATTAATATTGCAAATTTTAAGAATATTTTGAATTTTCGAATTTCTTTATAAAATTTTTATAATATACTTATATCTTTTTATTTTTTACTCACAACTTATTGATTAATTTTGTAGTTAATTATTAGAAATTAATATTAATCATCTTATGGTTACAGAATATATTATCGGAGGCATTATTTCTTTTCTTCTCTTTATTTATTTGTTTTACGTCATTTTTAAACCAGAAAAATTTTAATATAATATGAAAATTACTGATATAATTCAGGTTATATTTTTTATTTTAGTTTTGACCGCATTAACCCCTGTGCTTGGTAAATATATGTTTAAAGCACTTACCGGTAAAAAACACTTTCTTACACCTGTATTCGGAAAGTTTGAGAATTTCATTTATAAATTCTTGAAATTGAATCCCGATGAAGAAATGAACTGGAAGAAATATATGTGGGCTGTACTCATTTTCAATTTTGGAGGATTTCTACTTCTGTTCATTCTACAAATAATTCAGAAATGGCTGCCGTTAAATCCTCAGGGTTTTCCGAACGTTCCGTTTGACCTCGCATTTAATACAGCTATGAGCTTTGTTACAAACACTAACTGGCAAGCTTACGGCGGAGAAAATACTATGAGTTACGGAACTCAAATGCTTGGATTAACTGTACAAAATTTTCTAAGTGCTGCAACAAGCGTAGCAGTACTTCTCGCGCTTATCCGCGGGATAGTAAATAAGTTAAGTGATAAGCTCGGAAACTTCTGGGTTGATATAGTAAGAACAACATTATATATTCTTTTACCTTTAGCGATACTTGTTTCGATATTGCTTGTAAGCCAGGGAGTAATTCAAAATTTTTCTTCTTATCCGACAGTTAAAACTCTGGAGGGAATTGAACAAGTAATTCCTTTGGGACCTGCGGCATCTCAAATTGCAATCAAACAACTCGGAACGAACGGCGGAGGATTTTTCAATGCAAACAGTTCGCACCCATTTGAGAATTCGACACCTTTTTCAAATCTCATCGAAATGCTAAGTCTAATTGTACTTGCTGCGGCATTTACTTATACATATGGACTGATGGTCGGTTCTAAGAAAGAAGGATGGGTGTTGTTTGGAGTTATGTTATTTTTATTGGTTGCGGGTATATTAACTTCACTTTATTCCGAATACTTATATAATCCGATATTAAATACTGCATCTCCTCTTGAAGGCAAAGAGCTAAGATTTGGAATTGTTAACAGTGTAATCTGGTCAACTTCAACCACTGCTACAAGTTGCGGTGCTGTGAATGCTATGCACAGCAGTCTTACTCCGCTCGCCGGAATGGTTGCAATGATTAACCTCATGCTCGGGGAAATTGTCTTTGGCGGGGTTGGTTGTGGAATGTATGGAATGATAATTTTCATTTTCCTTACAGTGTTTGTTGCCGGATTAATGGTTGGAAGAACTCCTGAATATCTCGGGAAAAAAATTGAAGCATTTGATGTTAAAATGGCAATAATAGCCATAATAGTTCCAAATTTTGTGATACTTGTATTCACAGCGTACGCTGCTGTTACGGTCGCAGGTTTATCAAGTTTAGGTAACGCCGGACCGCATGGACTGTCTGAAATTATATATGCTTTCTCTTCAGCAGTGGCAAATAACGGAAGTGCCTTTGCGGGGCTGAATGCAAATACAGTTTTTTATAACATATCATTAGGTATTGCAATGCTTTTGGGAAGATTCCTTGTAATTGTGCCTGCACTTGCAATCGCAGGTAATCTCGTTAGAAAAAATAAATCTCCTGTGAGTGCCGGTACTTTTACAACTGACAATTATGTGTTTGCAATATTATTGATCGGGGTTATTATTATTGTTGCTGCTTTAACTCATTTTCCGGCATTAAGTTTAGGACCTATTGTAGAACATTTATTAATGAATAACGGAGTTGCATTTTAAAATATGAACAATAAAGAAAATAAATTATTCGAAGCCTCAATTGTGAATGAAGCTATAATTAGTTCATTCTTTAAGCTCAATCCTATCACATTGATGAAAAATCCCGTCATGTTCATCGTAGAGATTGGAGCAGTTATGACAACAATTATATTTCTCCTAGCATTATTTAAGGGCGAATACTCGTCATTTAATTTGCAGATTGGAATATGGTTATGGTTTACGGTTTTATTTGCGAACTTTGCCGAAGCAGTTGCTGAAGGAAGAGGAAAGGCACGAGCCGAATCTCTGAAAAAAGCAAGAAAACAAACTATGGCAAGAAAACTAAACGGGAAATCGGAAGTGTCAATCGCTGCAGATGATTTGAAAAAAGGTGATTTAGTTGTTTGTGAAGCAGGTGAAACGATCCCATCTGACGGAGAAGTCGTAGAAGGGGTTGCAAGCATCGATGAATCAGCAATTACGGGTGAATCCGCTCCCGTTATTCGCGAAAGCGGTGGAGACAGAAGCGCAGTTACAGGCGGAACAAAAGTATTAAGCGACAGAATTGTTATTAAAATTACTTCCGAACCGGGAAATACTTTTATGGACAAAATTATAGCCCTTATAGAAGGTGCAATCCGTCAAAAAACTCCGAACGAAATTGCTTTAACAATTGTGCTTGCAGGATTAACGATAACATTTTTACTTGCAGTTGTTACTCTTCCATCACTTTATTCATATAGTCTTGATGCATCCGGATTACAAGGAGTCAGTAATATTTCTATTCCGATTTTAGTATCATTATTAGTTTGTCTGATTCCGACTACAATCGGCGGGTTGCTCAGTGCGATAGGCATCAGTGGTATGGATAGATTAATTAAGAAAAATGTTATTGCAACAAGTGGTCGTGCAATTGAAGCCGCAGGCGACCTTGACGTCCTACTCCTCGATAAAACGGGAACAATCACTCTCGGAAACAGGATGGCAACTGATTTCGTCCCCGCCTCAAATATTAAAATCGAGCAACTTTCAGAAGCAGCAACTCTATCTTCAATTTCTGATGAAACACCCGAAGGACGCTCTATAATAAAACTTGCGAAAGAAAAATATTTTGTAATGTCAAAAGAAATAATTCCTTCCAACGTTTCTTATATTCCTTTTACTGCTGAAACAAGAATGAGCGGTATAAATATAAAAGATGAAAATGGAAGCATAAGACAAATTAGAAAAGGTGCCGCAGATGCAATAGAAAAATATATTGAACAAAACGGAGGATTTTATCCGAATGATATAAGCGAAAGCGTGAGAAAAATATCTTTAGAAGGCGCTACTCCGCTTGTTGTCGCAGAAAATAAAACTGTGCTTGGTGTTATTCGGTTGAAAGATATTGTTAAAGGTGGAATAAAAGACAGGTTTGCACAATTAAGAAAAATGGGAATAAAAACAGTAATGATAACAGGTGATAATCCTCTGACCGCCGCCGCAATTGCGGCTGAAGCGGGCGTCGATGATTTTCTTGCAGAGGCTAAACCCGAAGATAAACTCGTGAGAATCCGTTCGGAACAAGCAGGAGGTCACCTTGTTGGAATGATTGGCGATGGTACAAATGATGCGCCGGCTCTCGCACAGGCGGATGTCGGAATAGCAATGAATTCGGGAACACAGGCGGCAAGAGAAGCAGGTAATATGGTTGACCTCGACAGCAATCCTACGAAATTAATAGAAGTTGTAGAAGTTGGCAAACAATTATTAATGACGCGCGGTTCTCTTACTACATTCAGCATTGCAAACGACGTTGCGAAATATTTTGCAATTCTGCCTGCACTTTTTTCAATCCTTTATTCAGTAAATGGAAATTTGGGTCCCTTAAGCATATTGAATATTATGAAACTTGCAACTCCTCAAAGTGCAATTCTAAGTGCTGTTATATTCAACGCCATAATAATAATAATACTTGTTCCATTATCATTAAAAGGAGTTAAATATCGTCCACTTGGTGCTACAACAGTTTTAAAAATAAATTTATTGATATATGGTGTTGGTGGTATCATAGCTCCTTTTATCGGAATTAAATTAATTGATTTAATAATTACAGCTGTCAAATTAATATAATATGAAATTAATAATAAAATCCATCAAACTTCTTTTGTTTATGACCATACTGTTAGGTCTAATTTATCCCGTTTTTATATTTCTAATTGCTAAAATTACTTATCCTGATAAATCAGCAGGAAGTTTTATTCAGACCGGTGGGAATATTATCGGCTCGGAACTTATTGCACAGAAATTCGACAGCAGTATTTACTTCCAGCCAAGACCCTCCGCCATTGATTATCAACCTATGCCGTCAGGCGCAAGTAACCTCGGACCTACAAGCCTGCAGTTAAAAAATATTTCCGATTCATTGAGACTTGCTTACCTACAGAAAAATAATTTACCTGAAAATACTAAAGTACCGACAGATGCTATATTCGCCTCCGGAAGCGGTATAGACCCTCACATATCTTATTTGAATGCAATAATGCAATCTAATAGAGTCGCAGCTTCCCGCAACTTCAATGACTCAAAGAAAAAGCAACTGAACGATTTAATCATAAAATTAACGGAAAATCCTCAATTTGGGTTTTTAGGTGAACAAAGAATAAATGTACTTTTATTAAATATTGAGTTAGATAAATTGTAATTATGTAGGTATCACAGAGCAAAATAAAAGTGAAATTATTGTAAGAATAAATGACTTTTTCTTCCCCGCTCAAACAGAACGAAAGTCTCTCGTTTTTACGAACGGCACTAAAATAATTGGTTTTTCTATAATAAATATAATTTATAATATTTTTATACATTTAGCATAACTTTTTAACTTATAATTATACTTTAATATATATTTTTGTAATAGAATAATTTGAATAATTGAAAAAATGAAAATTAAAATTATAAAAAATATATTAATCCTTACATTTTTCTTTCTTGTTGTTTCAACAGCAATAAGTCAGATTGAAATTTCTTAAAGTAAAAATCGTAAAATGAAAAAACTGTACTTTTTTATTGCTGCATTTTTGATAACAAATGCAAATATGTTTGCACAAGTGATTAACTTTTCACCAACTGCTGATTCAACAGCGAAAATAACTATGGAAGGATATGTAGACACTTATTTCAGTTATGATTTTTCAGAACCTGAGGGTTCCAATATACCTTATTTTGTTTCGCAGAATCGTCATAATGAATTCAATATTAATCTGGCATATATCAGTTTAAAATATACATCTGATCGTGTCCGTGCAACATTTACTCCGGGATTCGGAACATATATGAACAGCAATTATGACGCAGAACGTGTTACCCTCAAGAATATAGTAGAAGCTAATGTTGGAGTAAAATTATTTAAGAATAAAGATATATGGTTGGATGTCGGAGTAATTGGTTCACCATTTACAAATGAATCGGCTATTTCATTTGACCAACCGACTCTAACACGTTCATTTGCGGCTGAGTATGTGCCTTATTTTATGACGGGAGCCCGTCTAAACATCCCTATGGGAAATAAATTTACTGCCTATTTATTTTTATTGAATGGCTGGCAGGTGATAACGGACGTAAATACACCTCTTGCTTTTGCCAGTGAATTTGAATACAAACCGACGGATAAATTAACATTCACATTGAATACTTATTACGGTTATGAGAAATCTGCCAGCGCGCCCAATAATCGTATCCGCACATTTCTTGATTTCTATACTGTTTATCAACCCGGGAAATTCAGTTTTACCCTGTCTTCTTATGTGGGTAATCAAAAACGCAGGGATAGTCTTGATGTATTAACAGATAATGTTTGGTGGCAAATCAACGGAACTGCAAAATATTCCCTGACAAATAAACATTCGATAGTCGCAAGGGCTGAATATTTCAATGACCCGCATAGTGTTATGATTACACCTGTAACAGGGGTACAAGGATTTATTTGTGCAAGTTATTCTCTTGGCTATAATCTGGCAATTACACCTTCGGTTCTTTTTAGGGTGGAAGGAAGATATTTTCAATCTCCTGATGATGTATTTACTCATGGAAATATGATTACTAATAATCATACAGTGGTGACTGGGGGTCTTACTGCCAAATTTTAAAAACAAATAGCAATTTCACGCTAAATATCATTCTGGCTTCAGAGAGACCAGTCATTTATTTCACTTGGCGTGTTAAGTCAAGGACTTCGCAGACAGGCAAGATTCAAGAGACAGCAGGATGTACGCCCATGTTGCTAATAGCGGGCTTGCGCAATGCGTAATTCACTGGTCAAATAAACTTCATTATATTTAATTATCTTTGTTGCTATGGACAGTGAAGTGCTCTGAAACCATGCACTTCGCAAGCCCGTGGACCGATATAACAAATAATTTTACGGAAAAATTGCTGTTTGATTTTTGGGAAGAGTCCGGAATAAATGTACTTAATTTAATTCTTGAATTAGATAAATTATAATTATGGAAGAATCGTCAAGACCGAACCCGGATGAACTGCTTGCACAGATTAAGAAAAATGAACAAAAAGAAAAAAAAGGTAAATTAAAAATTTATCTTGGTATGTGTGCAGGAGTCGGTAAAACATTTGCAATGCTTCAGGATGCGAGCAAAGCAAACGGGCGCGATATTGATGTTTTGATTGGATACGTTGAAACTCACCATCGGGCTGAAACTGAATTTTTATTATTTCACCTTCCGCAGCTTCCGAGAAAAGAAATCGTTTATAAAGGTATCAATCTCGATGAAATGGACCTCGATGAAATTCTAAAGTTAAAACCTAAACTTGTCGTAGTTGACGAACTCGCTCATTCCAATGCTCCCGGAAGCAGACACACAAAAAGATATCTCGATGTAATAGAACTTCTGGATAATGGAATAGATGTATATACAGCGGTTAACGTGCAGCATATCGAAAGCCTTGCTGATACCGTTAGTAAAATTACCGGAATTATTATCAGAGAAACCGTTCCGGATTCTATACTCGATTTAGCTGATGAAATTGAAATGGTTGACGTATCACCGGAAGAACTTCTGCAAAGACTCGCAGACGGAAAAGTTTATACCGCAGATAAATCCAAAGAAGCTGTAAATAATTTTTTCCGCAAAGGAAATTTAAACGCACTTCGTGAACTCGCGCTGCGCCTCGCCGCAGACAGAGTTGATAAACAGGTTCGTGATTATATGCAGGAAAAAAGGATATCCGGTCCCTGGAAAACGAGACAAAGAATACTGATTGGAATAAGTCCGAATCCCGATTCTGTAAATCTTATCAGGAGCGCCAGGAGAATTGCTTACACTATGGAGGCTACCTGGATAGCGGTAAATGTAGATACTCCGGGTATGTTGAATCCAAATGAAAAAAAATCTTTAAATAAAAACCTTGAACTGGCAAGAGAACTCGGCGCCGAAATTATTACAACATCCGATGTCGATATTGTAAAAGGAATTTTACGCGTTGCAAAGAATCAAAATGTCAGTCATATTATTATTGGTAAATCAAACTCTAATAATGCATTTCATAATATTTTCAAAAAAGATATTGTAAACCGTTTGTTAAGAGAAAGCGGAAATATAGATATTTATATTTCTTCAGGTGGATCGGAGGACATCAAAAAGGAGAAATTGTTTAATATTCCAAAACTTCAATCGAGTTTATTAAAATATTTCACGTCTGCCTTAATCGTAATTTTAATTTCCGTTTTATGCTATCCTTTTAGTGATGTTTTAGGTTATCAATCCGTGGCTATGATATTATTGCTTTCTGTTTCTTTACTACCTTTAATATTTGGTCCGGGACCTGTACTTATTGCATCTTTGTTAAGCCCATTATTGTGGGATTATTTTTTTGTACCGCCAAAATTTACTTTTTTAATCAGAAGAACTGAAGATGTACTCACATTCTTTTTATTCTTTTTTATTGCTGTTGTAACAGGGGTACTGACAACACGAATCAGGCAAAGGGAAAGAGCAGTCAGGCAAAGAGAAGAACGAGCGGTGGCTCTCTATAATCTTGCTAACGATTTATCTAAAGCAAAAAATATCGATGAAGTAATTTCCGAATCTACGAAGAATCTGAAAAAAGTATTTTCTTCCGATGTAATTATTTTACTTTCTGATGAAAACGGAAATCTGAAAAATGAGATTAATAAATCCGAAACACAAATTATTTCAGAAAAAGAATTTGGCGTAGCGCAGTGGGTTTTTAAAAACGATAAAAGTGCAGGAAAATTTACTGATTCCCTTCCCTTCGCCGAAATGCTTTATTATCCACTTAAAGGTCCGAGGGAAATCTACGGGGTTATAGGTCTGAAAATTGAAGGTCCCGAATTCAGTGACGAACAAAATTCTTTGCTTGAAAATTTTATAAAACAAATTGGCTCCACCGTTGAACGGGAATCTTTAAATGAAGCAGCTAAAAAAACTTCAATTTTTGAGGAATCAGAAAAATTATATAAAACTCTTTTTGACAGCATCTCACATGAATTGAAAACGCCCATAGCAGCTATTATGGGTGCATCCAGCTTTTTAATAAATAATCCCGTAAATTATAAACCTGAAATCAATAAACAATTGTTTGAAGAAATACATATCGGTGTAGTAAGATTGAACAGACTGGTTGAAAATTTATTGGATATGGCACGGCTTGAAAGCGGAAGAATGATTCCAAATGTTAAGTCTTGTGATATTATGGACTTGTTTAATGGTGCATTAAAAAATTTCGAAACTGAACTTAAGTCTCACAAAATGAAAATCGATATACCTTCCGATATGCCGTTTATTAAGGTAGATTTTATTCTTCTCGAACAGGTTTTGAAAAATTTAATTCAGAATTCTCTTTTTTATACTCATCCGGAATCCGTGATAGAACTGCAGGCTGGATTTGATAATAATAATCTTTACATTATTTATTCCGATAATGGTTCGGGAATTTCTGATGATAATCTGAATCATATTTTTGATAAGTTTTATCGCGTAGATAAAAAAATATCGGGGGGAACCGGACTGGGATTATCGATTGCAAAAGGAATCGTAGAAGCACACAAAGGTACAATCACAGCCGCGAATAAAAAATCCGGAGGGCTAAAATTTACAATTGAAATTCCTCAAAACTTTGAACAACCAATTAAAGAAACATAATTTATTTTTATGAGTATAACTCAAAATATTCTCGTGATAGATGATGAACCGCAAATCAGAAGGTTATTAAAGCTCGGGCTTGAAGGCTCTGATTTTAAAGTAACGGAAGCTGAAAACGCAAAACAAGGTATTATGGAAGTGGTCAACAGCAGACCTTCTCTTATTTTACTCGACCTTGGATTGCCTGACGAAGATGGATTGACAGTAATTAAAAAATTACGTGAATTTTCCGATGTACCTGTAATTATTCTTTCTGTTAGAAACTCGGAAAGAGATATAATTACTGCTCTAGATAACGGCGCCGATGATTATATCACGAAACCATTTAACACAGGTGAATTACTCGCAAGAATCAGGGTCGCATTACGACATACGCAACCTGACCAGAAAACTTCGATTTTTACAAACGGAAATATAATGATTGATTTCTCAGGCCACATAGTTAAAAAAAGTAATGAAGAAATTAAACTAACATCAACTGAATATTCACTTCTGGCTTTGTTTATGAAAAATGCCGGAAAAGTTTTAACACATCAGTATATTCTGAAAGAAGTCTGGGGAAAACCATATTCCGACGACACACAATATTTAAGAGTGTACATCGCACAATTAAGAAAAAAATTTGAAATAGACCCTCAAAATCCCAAAATTTTTACTACTGAATCCGGCGTAGGCTACCGAATGATTCTGCAGGAATAATTAAAATATTGAAAATTCCGAATTTTGAAATTCAGGATTTGCATGATTTGATTTTCTTGTATTTAATATATTACACTGAATGAAATTCATAATAATATTTTTTATTTATCAGAAAAAATATGCTTGTGAAAATTCAATAAATATCATTTTTACGGATTTAATATCAGTGAACTATATAAATTTAATACATTAGACTATATAAATATGATAAAAAACAGCTAATAATAGTATGTTTTCGATACTATTCAAAAGATTTTTACTTGAGTGTGTGAAAAAGTTTAATTATGTTATAAGAAATAGAAAGTTAAAATTAATTGGGAGAATTTTACTTTTAAATTATTACAAAAATATTAATTTTTGAATTAACAATTAATTCCTAACATATGAAAAAATTCTACACTTTTTGTCTCATTTCATTATTTTTATTTTCTTTTTCTTCCGTTTATTCTCAAACCTTTTTTTCGACCAAATATACAAAGCCTGTTGTTATTATAGACGGAGCTTTTGGTTACGGTGCACCTCTTTTTGATTTTGGAGGCAATACGCTGAAAGATTTCTATGGACTTAAAGGTTATGGAATTAATGGTGGATATTATGCTACTGCCACAACCAAAGTTGCCATTGCAAATTTTTCGGTAGGTCAATTGAGAACTTATCTGACAATTTCTTTTGCCCAGTTTCTCGGAAGCGATAACCGCGCATATAATATCGGAGGATTTATCAAAAATGGCTGGCCTCACAACGGCATTAAAGATACCACGATTTCTTATGTCCCTCCAAAAGATACATCAGGAGTAAGCTCCATTCGCATCAGCTCTCCTTATGTCGCATATGGATGGGAAGTGGCTTTCTTTACCGATAAAAACAGAAAATCAATAGTAAATTTTGGAACTGATTTTGTTGTTGCTGTTTTATGGGGTAAGGTCTTTGACCAGCCTACAGGCAAAGTCGAAATTTATAATAATATTATCGATAATACTAAATTGGGACTTGGTTTTAATTTAGGTTATAGTTATCGGATTACTAATGCGTTCGGACTATCCTTAGGTACACGATTACAGTTTACAAATTTATTTAGAAAAACATCTAATGAAGCAAAAGTGGATGGTGACCTTTGCCTTAATGATGCTGCTAATGTAAGTATAAACCCATTGCTGAATTCTAATAGAAATATTGGATTCTTCGGCGCATATGGAGGCTTTACATTTTACATCGGCGGGAAAAAATAATATTATAGTTACAATTTTTTACAAATTTTTTCATTTTATTGAAGTACTAACTATCTATTATTTATAGTTTTGTCATAAATGTTAATATAAACTTTATGAACAGGAACTATTTAATTTTTTTATTTTTTAATGTAATATTATTGTTAATTTGTATTTTGTTTGGATAATAGTTTGATTGATATTATTATAAAATCAAACTTATTTTTTTCGTCACAATTAATATAATAATTTATTAAAAAGTATTTCGGGTTGTGAATTATTTAAGTTTAAAAAAAAGGGATGTATTTAATACATCCCTTTTTTATTAATGAAAGCAATTATAAGGTTATTTGATAACCGTCATCTTTTTCGTTATTACTATATCACTTCCGTTCGAATTCAAGAAAAGTTTGTAAAAATATGTTCCACTTGATAAATTCGTTGCATTAAATTTAACAGTATAAAATCCCGCTTTTTGCTGATCGTTTACAAGTGTAAGCACTTCTCTTCCCGATATATCATAAACTTTAAGTGTTACTTTTGAATCTGCAGATAAGTCATAATCTATATTTGTAGTGGGATTAAAAGGATTCGGATAATTCTGATGAAGACTAATACTCTTAGAATTTTCTATTTTGGCAATTCCATTTAATGTAAAATATTCATAGTTTCCGTTATAATCTATTTGTTTTATTCTGTAATTATACTTTCCGCTTGGAAGTTTGCTGTCTGTGAAATTATAATTTGTCGGTGTATTTTTATTTCCGTTTCCCTTTATATATCCAACTTTTAACCAGTTATTAGGATCGGATGCGTTCAAGTCTGAAGAAATCCTGTAGACCTCAAAACCGGCATTATTTTCTTCAACTGTAGTTACCCATTTTAAATTTACATCTCTGCCTGATACGTTGTAAGTAAACGATTCTAAACTTACCGGTAAAGGTGAATCCTGCAATTTCATTACACTTCCTGTGCTTGAAACGGATGAAACCTGTGCTTTGTTGCTAAAATAACTTAAATCCATGTGTGTAACACCACCGATAGCCGGAAACTGAACAGAAGTCCATGTGGCTCCATTATCTGTACTCTTAAAACTTTGCGTAGCTGAACTCGAGGAAACAATTAAATATACTGTATTATAACCAGGTACCCATTTTAATTCACCAAAATTATTGCCATCTGGAATAGTGTTTGGAATAGCTTGTGCAAACCATGTATTTCCACCGTCTGTCGTTCTTCCTATTGTACTATATGTCCCGTAACCGGCAGAAACTCCATTAAGTTTGTTATTATTGAATGCTATTGATGTAACGAATCCAGTGCTTCCTTGAGCACCAGTCATAGTTTTTGTTAACCAGGTTGTTCCACCATTAGTTGTATATCTCATTTGTGGTGATAAGTTCAAACCAAAACCATAAAAATTTTGGTCAATTATAAATAAAGAATTTTGAGCTGAGAGATTTCCGGATACACCTGATGGACTTGATGTTGTCCAGTTTGCTCCACCATTTGTTGTTTTTGCAAGCCAAAATGCATTACCAACTCCGGTTGGAGGATCGCTTTGAATAATTCCGATTTGAGGATTGGTTCTCGAAAATACTATTCCATTAATAAAACCATTTGTTCCGCCTGTACTGAAAAGAACTGTCCAGTTTGTTCCACCATTCGTGGTTTTATATACATTTGCATTTCCTCCACCACCTCCGGCGGCTCCACCATCACCAACATAAATTGTGTTTACATCTACTGCCCAAATGCTATATAATTCTAATGTTATTCCTGTTGTACTTACAGAACTAAAAGTTGCACCTCCGTTAGTAGTTTTATAAATATAAGGAGTTCCGGATGGCCCACCGGCAATAAAAAAGATATTGTCTGTTACCATAGATATACTCGGAAAACTTCCGACGTTTGTTAATGTGTTAACTTGCCCCCATTGCGAAAAAGCTGTATCCGAAGTGATTGCAGATAACAGAATTGCGCAAGCAAATGTGTAAAATACCATCTTTAATGTTTTGGATGATATATTTTTCATTTTAATTGTATTTATTTTGTAAAAATCGTTGATATTCATTTTATTTGATTTGATATAATTAATTTTAGTGTTTTTCATTTTTGTTATTTTACTATAATAGTAGCAATTATTGTACCATACGATAATGTTGATTTTTTAATAAATTTCGAGGTTTTTTAAGGATGTTTTGTAGTATACATACTATATAATATAGTTACATACTTCTTAAACTAATAAATTAAAGATTATACGGTTTTATATTGTATGTTAAATTATTGATATTTAATATTTTATTGCGGAATATAATCAAGAATTACACATTAGCTTAAAAAAGCCATATTTTTTATACTGAATTGCCTTTTAGACATAATAATTCAGTTTATTTTATTGAATATTCGAAGTATATATGAGAATAACTTAAAACAAGATTTGAATTTTTTTAAAAAAGGACTTCCGTGATGTTATTGCTTAAATCGAAGGATTTTTTGCCGGGAATATTATTCATTAAATTTCAAATGTTTAACCTTCCTAAAATATCTTTTTGTCCGAATTGAAAATAAAATTATTTAATTAATACCATTTTCTTAATTTTATTGATATATAAAATCTGAGAATTACTCTCTTTCGCCTCTATTTTATAAAAATATATCCCGCTCGCAAATTTTGAACCATCAAAATTTACTTCATATATTCCGGCATTTTGTTTCGCATCTATCAGGGTGCATATTTCAATTCCTCTTACATCAAACACTTTCATAATAACATGGCTATCCTTTGGGATTTTGTATCGGATATTTGTTGTCGGATTGAACGGATTAGGATAGTTTTGATATAATTCAAATTTATCCGGTAATATATTACTGATATTTTTTACAGAAACCATCTCTGAAATTGGTCTTTTCCAGATAGAGCTCCCGACTGTACCGGCAAAAACATAATTATTAGCTACAGACATAAAATATATATCGGGATTCATCAATCCTTCATTTTTGTTGAACCAGCTTTCACCATTGTTAGTCGTAACAAAAACCCCGCTGTTTTGTGTGCCGGCAAATACATTCGTTCCATCTGAAGTAATTGACTGTACATGAATATTCGTTAGCCCGCTGTTAATATTCACCCAGGATGCTCCATTGTTTGTTGTTCTAAAAATCCCCTGATCATAACTGCTTGCGAAAACATTAATTCCATTTGCAGTCATACAAGTTACACTTGCATTATTCATTCCGTTGCTGGCTGCGTTCCAGTTGTCTCCGTTATTCGTTGATAAATAAACTCCGCTATTCCACAAACCGGCAAAAATATTGTTTCCACTCAGTGCAAATGAATTTATAACAAGACCGGGAATCCCGCTGAATATCCACGTACCGCCAAAATCAGTTGAAGAATAAATTCCGCTCCCATAAGTACCGGCAAACACCTTATCATCTTTTGAAATCAACATTTGAAGAAACATATTTGTATTTCCATTATTAACTTCTATCCAGTTATTACCGTTATCCGACGAGCGCAGGATTCCACTTCCCCACGTGCCGGCAAAAACATATCCACCTGCAAATGCAAACCCGTAAATATAACGATTTGTAACACCTTCATTTCGCCCAATCCAGTTAATTCCATTATTAGTTGATAGAAATATTCCATCGTCTGTTCCTGCAAATATATCGGAACCGTTCACACCCATTGAAAACACACCAAGACAAGTCAAGCCGTTATTCACATCAGCCCAGCTTGAGCCATTATTTGATGAATAAAATACTCCGCCTCCCCAGGTTGCAATAAAAGCGTTTGCCCCATAAAATGCATAGCCGTAGACATAATTATTCGTAAGTCCGTTATTTACAGGCACCCATAAATCTCCGTTATTTGAAGATGAAAATAAACCTACTCCCCAGACATTGGCGTAAATTAGATTTCCATTTACAGCGATTGAATTTATTCTTGTTAATGTCAAACCATTGTTCACCACCGTCCATGAATCTCCGTTATTTGAAGAACGAAACACTCCCCCTCCCCACGAAGCTGCGAAAATATATTCCGCATTTACATCCATTCCGTATATACCTGAATTTGTAATTCCTGAATTGGTCTGTGACCAGTTATCTCCATTATCTGTGGATTTAAAAACCCCATTCTCCATTGTTCCGGCAAAAATTGTAGTTCCTTTTACAGTAAAAGCGTTAACATAATTTGTTCCAAGCCCGGTTGAACTCATTATCCATGAAGCACCGTTGTTATTGGTACGGAAAACACCTGCCGGCGTTGCTGCAAATATATAACTTCCATTAATAATCATTGCCTGAACATTTAAGTTTGAGAGTCCGTTGTTAATCGTACTCCAGTATTGTCCGTTATTCGTGGATATAAAAATGCCGCTTCCAACAGTCCCGGCAAAAATATTATTGCCTGTAGAAGTGAGAACCTGAATATAATTGTTGGACAATCCGTTGTTAACTGTAGTCCACGATTGTCCGTTATTTATGGAAAGAAATATTCCGCTTCCGGATGTTCCTGCAAATAAATTCAAACCGCTTAAAGATAAAGCCGTAATATGACCTCCATATAAGCCATTACTCGCCTGTGTCCATTGTGCATTCGAATTTTGCAAAGGAATATTTAGAATTGTAATCGTTAAAAATATTAACCTGAATACAAAATTTGAATTTGTTTTTTCCATTTTAATTGCAGGTTCGTTGAAGAGTAATATTGTGGAGATAAGGAGGATCGAACTCCTGACCTTCTGAATGCCATTCAATTTCTATAAAGCTTGTTTCTTTTAACTATTAGCAATTTCTATTAGTTAGCCTTTCTTTTAATTCTCTAAAAAGTAATATTTTCTCTATAAATCATGATAATCTGTAGCCAAATCGTAGCGAAAATTATCGCAATGGTGCGTCTATCATTCAGGAGGTCGCGAGTTGGGGTCTCGTCGATTCCGCAAAATATAATAAGGCACTTAGTTTAAATTTTATGTGCCTTATTTATTTTATGGCTACGATTTTTAAAAAAAATACGTTATTTTATAAAAATTGTAGCTAACATAAAATTGATAAATTGCTGATAATTACAATATTTACAGATTTTGATATTTTTCTGAATAGATTCGTAATCAGAAGTTTCCGAGTTCAAGTCTAGTTAATAGCTCAAAATAAGGGTAAATATTTTAAGAAATTAAACAAATTAGGATTTAATTTTATAAAGAAAAAATGAAAAATCCATTAAAATGTACAATATTCTTATAATAAATTCCCCTTTATTTAAGGATAAGAACTCTCAATCAACCGAAGATTATTTACCGCCAATAGGCCTTGGATATATTGCAACAAATTTGAAAATGGATGATGTAAAATTAATTTTTCATGATGCTGTTGCAAAAAATAGTACTCTTCTAGAATTACTTCAATTAACTCATGACATAAAACCAAAATATATTTGTATTAATATATTCACTACTAATTATAATATAGTTAAAGAATTTGTAGAATCAATATCTGAACGAGAAATATATATTATAATTGGAGGATTATCTACAAAATTTTTATATGATAGGATTGTTGAATGGAATACTCCAAATCATCTCGATATTGTAATTGGAGATGGTGAATTTATATGTAAAGCAATTATCAATAATAAAGTATTTGAAAATCCAATATTTTCTAATACTAATAGACGCGTTTTCAAAGTAGGTAAAGATTCTAAATATTTTGCGAATGATATTTCTAAATGTAAACTAGATAGAGCATTTTTCGAATATGAACCCGCCAATAATGTATTTGGCGAATTAGAAGCGAATATTGTAACTAGTAGAGGCTGTGTAAATAATTGTGCTTATTGTATTGCAGCACGCTCCATTAATTCAGATTATTCTATAAGAGAAAAATCAACTGAAAATATTATTTACGAAATATCTAATTTAGAAAAAATATATATTAACTTAAAATATATTAGAATACTAGATGATTTATTTTTGAAAAATAAATCTTCAATAGAAAAAGCTATTAATATTTTCGATAAATTTGATTTGAAATGGAGGTCAATGGCGCATGTTCAAACATTTAATGGAGTAAAAGATGAATTGATTATAAAAATGCTTAAAAGTGGGTGCACAGAATTATTTATAGGTATAGATTCTGGGTCATCCAAAATATTAAAAATGATTAATAAGACAAGCGATATTGAAAGAATAAAAACGAATGTAACTATTTTGTTGAAAAATGGTATTGCAGTAAAAGGGTATTTTATTTATGGATTCCCCGATGAAACTGAAGAAGATTTTATTCGTACATATGAGCTTGCCGAATATTTGAAACAAAAATCAATTAATTTTAATACTTCGTTTAGAACAAGTGTTTTTCAATTCCGACCTTATCATGGTACAAAACTATATAAGTATCTTGTGGATAAAAATAAATATAATATGAATAATATAAAATCGAATGATGAATTATCAAATATGATAGGAAAAATCCAATATAATTTTTATAGCGATAATTATTCCAGTGAAGAGGAAAATAAAGTTTATGAATATATAAATAAGACAAAAAATTTAAATAATTTATAATGCAGAAAAACATGAAATATTTTGAAAGTATTAGACATTGCAAAGGATGTAATCTATGTTTTAATCAACCTCCTTTACTTGACAAAAGAAATAAGGCACAAGTATTTTGGGTAGGATTATCTGCAGTTAGGGTATCAGATATTAAAAATGATATACCATTGTCAAATAATACCAATTCAGGAAAGCTTATATCAAATGTTGAGAGAAATAATAAACATTTATCGTTTTATAAAACAAATCTAGTTAAATGTTTACCTTTAGAAAATAATAAGATTAGATATCCGAAAAAATGTGAAATGGAATCCTGCTATCGAAATTTGAAAATCGAAATTAATAAAGAAAAACCTAAAATAGTTATTTTATTAGGTAAATTGGTATCTGATTTTATATTAAAAATCGAAAATAAAATCCAATCAAATTTAGATGATAATTTTAAATATGAATATTATAAAATAAATAATATCTATTATATACCTATACATCACCCATCGTTCATCTTAGTGTATAAACGAAAATTTCTAAATAAATATATTAAGGGTATCTCTAACATAATGAATAATATTGGTATAGAAGATTTGGAACTAAATATGGGTTGACATAAGTTGACAAATATATTATTTTTGTATTATGCAAACAAAAAAATCTCTTAATTTAAACTTAATCAATCAAAAGCTCTTTGAGTTCGGTTTAAATCAATCTAAAATATCTGAGAAACTGGGAGTATCAAGAGAAGCTGTATCAAAATGGTTCAAAGCAGAAAATCTTCCTTCTGCTGGTTTATTATTGAAGTTATCTAAGTTATTAAAATTAACTTTTGATGAAATTCTTAAAATGGAATACATAAATCAGCCCATCATTTCGTATAGAAAAAATGCAAATGCAAAAACAACTGATGAAGATATTGATTTTGCTTTAGGCATGGGTTTAATACTTGATAAATTGGCGCAATATTTTCCTTTAGATTCAACATATAAACCTTCTTTTTTGCAACATCCGCAAAATGATTATGAATATATTAATAATATTGTGCAAGATATTAGAAATGATATTAAATTAGACAATGAAATATTAACTTTTAAAGATATAATATCAATTTATTATAAAAATAACTCTGTTGTAATACCCGTCTTATGGGGAAACAATAAGAGACATGCAAACGCATTGAGAGTTTATATACCTGATTCAATGACTACTTGGGTTTATTTAAATATGAATACTAATATTTATGATTTTAAATTTATAATGGCTCATGAATTAGGTCATATTATTGCAATTGATCTTATAGGTAAAGAAGCAGAATCTTTTTCAGATAATTTTGCTGGAGCATTACTATTTCCGAAGAATCATGTTTCTAATCTTTATGAAAGGATAATGAATGAATCTTCCGAAAGACAAAGAATCCATTTGATAATTGAAGAAGGGAAAAAATTAAAAACTTCTCCACTTTCAATTTATTATCAGTTAACTGAATATTTTAAATACTATCAAAAGCCAGATATAAATGTTAAACATTTAATATTTCAATTTAATACAAAATTCAAAAGTTATTTTTCGACTGTTGCAATGAAAGTATTCAACACTGAAAATCCAAGTGCCGAAAAATATGTTAATTATGTTAATAAATATTTTGAACCACCGTTCTTTAAATATCTAAAGAAATATATAGAAGAAAATGAATTATCATCAACATTTATTCAAAATTTATTAGATATTCCATATCTTGATGCACAAAATATTTACCATGCCCTTTGAATATTGCACCGCAAATATTACTTATTGATTCCAATAGTTATTTTAGATTGGCTAAAAGTTTGCATCCACTTTTGAATAATTCATTTGGCAGTGAAAACTATTGTATATTGATATTAAAAGAATGTGATGAAGAGTATTCAAAAAATACAGGTTTGCAAAATAAATTTAGTTGGGTAAATGAGGAAGAATATAGAAATAATAGAAAAAATATATTAAAATCTAATAATGCAACTAATAATGCTATCAATAATAATATTCAGTTCATTAAGTATTATGCAAGAGATAATTATCTAAATGTTTCAGATGTTGATATTAGATACTTAGCTACTTCTTTGGAATTAAATTTTATATTAATTACTGATGATAATGATATGATATTAGTAGCTCAAGAATTCGAAATTAAAGTTTTGAAGACTCTCGAATTATTGAAATTAATGTTAGATTGTGGATTTATAAAAATTAGTAAAGTCAAAGAAATAGTTGATTTTTGGGTATATATAAAAGATAAACCTAAATATTTCAAAGAGGATTGTAAAAAATTATTCAACTTGGACTATTAATATTTACATTATTGGATATTTTCATAAATTTAAAAAATATTTTTGTCCATTTCCATCTGAAGCATTACGCTACGATTTGGCTACGATTTATTTTACTTTAAAATAGAAAAAAGAGTATTTTAAAGAAAATATTGACTACTTAAATATTAGAAATTTCAAATACTTATGATAAACAAGATTTTCTAATTAAGACTGTCACTCAGGAGGTCGCGAGTTCGAGTCTCGTCGATTCCGCATAACAAAATAAGCCACTTAGGGTAATTCTTGAGTGGCTTTTATATTTTCTGGTGACGATTTGGTGACGAATAATGTTAAAGTTGAAAACTATTAAAAATGACAGTTTCATTAACCCATTAAATTTCTTAAAACTATTAGATTCTATATAAGCCTTAGCAAAACCCCATAAGGTTTATTGGCATGAATTTATTGATTACAGGTTGCTTCAAAAATCAAAATATCATTTATATTATCGTGTCTCATAACATTAATTAATTCTTGGTTATATGAAACAGATTCTTGCTCAACATCAAGTTCAATATAGGCTTTGTAAGTACTAATTAAGAGTTTTGATAATTCCATCGAAAATCCATTTTTTAACAAACAAATTATTTCAACATTCGATGTACCATATTTAACCTGATCATAAAAACTATTATCTACAAATTCAAGATCCCTAAGGATTTCAAGGTATTTCAATATATTAAAATCAATAAATTCCTGTTCTTCTTTTATTTTTGCAATTGCTAAGTTAATTTTTTGAGTTTCAGATTTTTCATTCATATTAACCCAAAGTTTTTGATGCCCTCCACGTATTATATCACCCCACTTTGAACCTATGTAAATTTCTGTTGCACCTTCAGCGATTCTTCTTTCCCTATATTTCAAAAAACGACTAATCATGTAAGGATATGGTGCGCCCTGTATTCGCCACCCTATAAACATAATGTAGAACTTTCTCGCTGCATCCTCATTTTTTATACGAACAATATTATCACTTTTTTCACTCAATTCAACACCATCAAAAAATATACTCACTATTGCCTCAATTAAGCTTGCTGCGCTATTCACCAAATTATTATTAACTTCTTTGTAGTATTCGAAGTTAGAATTAATTTTTACTTCATTGGCCATTATATCGAAATCATGAATATTGTTAGTAAAACATGATTGACCTATAGCAGTAGTTGCATATATAACATCTTCTAATCCAGATGCTCCTTGCTCCATGTTTTCAAGATACTCAAGTGCTTTCTTGGTACTCGATTCATCATTTACGGTATTCTCTAATAGTGGGTTTTGAACGTCGTCCTTAATTTTAATATTTACATTAACTTTATTTGAATAAAAATTTATGAGTGAAAATTTTTCAGGGGCATGATCGCCCTTTAATAAATATACTTCAGGCTCTAGTAATGTCATTTTTCCATTTTCATTATCAAATACATCTTTAAAACGGCACACCCTACCAATTAAATTTTTAAATTGCGATGGGCTTAAATATCCTTGACCTTTGCGAGGTGTAAGCAAAAATATTTTCTCAGCGGGAATATTTACTCCTTCCAATAGTGTTGATGTTGTAATTATAAATTCAAAAGAAGGGTAACGAGAAAAAATGTATTCAACATACAGTCTTATGATATCCGGCATACCTCCATGGTGAAAAAGTATTCCCTTCTTAATACACGTAATTAGATTATATTCTTGATGAATAAACTCACTTATTGAGCTGATTACTTTTTGAATTTCATCACTCAACGTCGATTCGTCCCTTAAGTTTGCCATTCTTAAAGAAAATTCTTCTACACTTTTTGGTCGATTGAGATAAATAATATTTTTTGAGGCTTTATTGTAAGTAATAAAGTCAATTTCATCATTAAAATTAGTACTTTGTATTGTTACCGCCCTGTTAAGAAATTGATCATATAGAAACATTTCCTTTGTTCTAAAATCGTATCCATAGAATCGCTCAATTTTCATAAACTCTTTTGTAAGACCTTCCTTGATAACAATTTGATGATTTTTCACAGCTAAATTTTGAACATCAACGATAAATGGAGTAAAAAAATTAACTAAAACATTTGGGTTTCTCTTTTGTAAAATTAATAATACCTGTGCCAATAAATGAGATCTTTGACTATCTTCTAAAATGTTATGGGCTTCATCTACTAATATAAGGTCAATGGCTAGTCCCTTATATCTTTGGAGTAATCGTAGTAAACGCTCTTGTGTTAAAACTGCTAGAAAAGGAGCATCACTTTCCTTGAACATGTCCGGATGAGTGATTATTTTTTTGAATTTGTTTTTAATAGCAGCATTAGTTAAGAGCACCTTTTTAGTCTGGGCAAGTAATGCTTTGCTGGGTACTAGGATACATACATTTTGCTCAAAGAAGTCAGGGATTTTTTTTATCATCATTTCCGATTTACCATAAGAGGTTGGTGCCACTATTGCGACATTCTCGCGTAACGAAGCATAATAGCTTAATATCATTTGACCACCAGACCTATAGATAAATTCATTGTCCCCATTAAATCTGAAATTTTCTTGAAAGGCCTGAATATATAAAGTAGAAAAAGATTCTGCCTCCTCATTATTGTTTGTTTGAAGATATTTTCTTTCAATGAATTTTGAAACAGGTATATAGTTTCTTGAAAGTGCAACATCAAACAAGGGTCTATAATCACTATATTGATTTGAATACATTAAAATAAGTCTATACCCTAGCCGCTCAATATTATCGTCTTTAGAATTTAAAAAATAAATTGCAATCTTTAGGATATAAAATTTCTGTGCCTCAGATAACGAGGCATCTTTTTTTAGTAACTTTTGATAGACTTCTAAAAAAAGAGAGTCTTCAAGATTATTCTTATGTCTTATTTGCCCAAGAGTTATGTTATTACTTTTCATACAAATTATCCCTGTGATTCTGCAATTAAAAATTCTTCGATTTTTGTATAAGTTGATTTTTGTATTGAGAACACAATAACTTCCAAGAAAACATTCTCTGCAGTAATATCCGCTAAATGTTGTTTCACGCTGTCAGATGTAATTCGATTTTGAGAATTATGAAATAATACAGAAATTAGTATTGAATTTTTCTTGATACTGGGATTATCCTCTATTGCTCTTATGTCGTTTCTAAGTAAATCTTGCACTTTTTTACTTTTTGGAGATTTGAAACTGAGGCCAGCATCAATAATTACGCTATCCCAAAGATTTGGTCTTCCTCCAGAGAGAAATTCAATTAACCCATCTTTAGCTTTGCCAAGCAGTTTTTTATTTATTCTATCAGGAGTAGTTTGCCCATTCAGCTCTCCTGCCTTAACTTCACCATACCAAATTGACCCTGCCTTGCTATTTACATAGTTTAAATCAAACCCTTTTTTAATACTAAGTTCCTCTTTATTAAAAAAGATTGAAATCGCTTCAAGCTCTGGCAATACTTTATCAATTATTAAGTGAGCTATGAACTCTCCAAGCATTCCTTTTTTAATTTTTGTGGTTTTATTGTTATATCTAGAAAGGAAATCTTTTAAAGTTTTTGGGTAAGAATAAAAATTAAGAGTATCTTCTTGTACTATACTTTTTCCATGACAAATAATAGTTAATTCATTTCTAATGAGTTCTTTTAGTTCATCACTAAAATTATCAATATAACAAACTATGTAATTGTCCTCTTGATGTATTGTTATTCCATCTATTGACATGTCTAAGATATAGAGTTCAATGTCTGTATTAAAATTTTATTTATATTAATGTTTAACAAAGTAAAAGAATACAAACATTATAATATGCTAATTTAGTTAATAAAGTTTCAATTTAGTAAGTGTTTCCTCAATATTCCCATTATGTACTAAGAAAAAGAGATTTTTACCTTTACCAAGATTTTCCCATATTTTTCCTATTTCAACTTTGTATTCTGTATCCTCATTACTAACTCTATCTGCACCTTTCCATTCTAAAGCAATTATATTTCCTTTTTTAGTAACAGCTACAAAATCCGGGTAGAATTTATTTTTCTTCCAACCCTGTATATAAAAAGGATCTATTTTCTCTCTGCTTCTAACCCAATATTTAATATTAGGAAGTGTATCAAGGTCTAATCGTTGAATAAAATTAAGTTCCTCTCCATTAAGCTTATCTACCTTGTCATAATAGTTTTTATTGAATTCCTGGTCTACTTGATATTTCAGCGTTATTTTATTTGGAAATTCATCATATTTCTGAGTGGAGATTTTCTTTTTACTTAAGAACCTATCAAATTTATCTTTGGCAAACTTCTCTAAAATATTATTTATAACTTCATTTATTCTTTCACATAATACAAATCGGTTTACTGATAACTCAGATATGGAATGAGTTTTTAATTGATGTTCTATTGCTTTATCAATAAAACTTACTTTGTCAGATTTTTCAATAATCGGAAACCGCATTTTTTTATCAAGCCATTGAATCAATTCTTTTTTAGTAAAGTTTTTATCCGCATAATTCAACTTTAAAAACATTTGCGTCCCTCTCATCCATTCATCATCTTTTTTAATATCTATTATTGCCCGACCGTCATTATCATAATGAATTAGGAAATCAAATTTATGATCTTGTTTTGATAGTTCAAAAGTGTCTCCAATTAAATCTTCAAAAGATAATTTCTCGTCATCTAAGGACATCATGGGAACTTTAAGAATATCAGTCACTGCTTTAGTTGCTTCTAATTCATATGGAGTATTTTTCTTTTCACCGCTGATAACATCAGATTTGCTATAGCCATTACTTTCAAGGCCGGAGATTATTTGATTTGCTGCTTCATTAAAGTTTCTAGCTGATGCAAAAACATAGCTTCGGTTAAAATCCTCATTATCTTTTTTCTTAGCATAAGGCAAACGAATTATACGCCCGATAATTTGTTCAACGGCAATTTTAGAACCTAAGTTAGCGACTGACACAAGAATATACGCAAATGAACAATCCCACCCCTCTGCTAAAGCATTTACAGTTATAATGTATCTAATTTTGCAATTCTTATCGAACAAATCTATTCCCTCAAGTTCATTTTTATCGGAAGTTTTTATAGCAATTTCCTCTACAGCAATTTTTCTTTCTATCAAAAATTCTTTAATATGTTCAACGGTTACGGTATGATCATCTTTACTTTTAGGCTGAGCTTGCAATAAGACTATTGGACGGATATATTCTCCTTTGATTTTCTTAGCATTCTTTTCCAGTTCATTTCTTTTGTCAATTCCTTGAATAATTGAGTTTTGCCATTGAGATGCGCTTTCAAGAACTATTGGAATCTTAACCATTTGTTCATCTTTTAGTTCAGAGGCATGTACTTCTACTAAGACATTACTATTATCTCGGGGAGTAGCTGAATACTCTATAATAAAACTAGGGTTAAGGTCATTAATAAAATCTATTGAAAGTTTTGTTGTTGTTTTGTGTCCTTCATCTATAACAATCAGTGGATTACTTAAACGAACAACGTTTGCTAATGAATTAATAACAGAATCTTCGCTATCACGTTCTAGAAAACTAGGTTCCTCAATATGTTCAAAATGGTCTATAAGAGTACCATTTTCTTGATAAACTTTATATTTATTTTGTAAAGATTTTTCCTTACGAAATGCTTCTAAGCTAGAGATAATAATACAGAGATTATTACTGACGTCTTCTTTACGAATGCTTAAAGCTTCTTCATTGGAAATTACTTTTACATTATTATTGAAACTTTCATCTAATATTCTTCTATGCCAATCTTTACGATCTTTAAGCTTTTTAAGTGTTTGAGTTTTGATTGCTTCTGAAGGAGTGAACCAGACAATAATTCCTTTATCCATTTTATTTTGCAAAGCACCACTCATAATTTTCTCGACCGCATAACTAGCCACCAGCGTCTTTCCACCACCTGTAGGAATTTTTATACAAACAAAAGGAACTTCATTAAAAGCCTCAGCTTTATAAGGTTTTTCAGTTATACCCATAAAAGCATACCTCAAACCGACTTTATGTAATTCCTTTAAGAAACTTTCAAGTGTTTCTAGTGTAGTTTTTTGATATTTTTTCAGTTCCATAAAATTAATAAACTTTAACCTCGTAAGGAATTTGTTTAAATACTATATTATGTTTTATTAGAGTTTCTTCATCAATCAGGCAACGGTCAGCATAAATAATTTTCTTATATTCTGTTTTTCTAATTTTTTTCAAGAATGATTTTTCGAGATCATTTTTATTTTTACCCTTGTATATTAGATAGTATTCTATAGAGCCGTTTTCGCCAATGAAATTTATATCAATTTTTTTAGGATCAATGTTAGTTTGTGTTTCGGTAAAATATATATATGTCGCAAATTGTTTGAAGTCGCATGTTTCCTCTATGTGTCCATTTTCATCAAATAAAGGTTTGTCTAATTCACAAAATTCAAAACCATCTTGATAGTCGTATTTTTTTATAGCTCTCTTCACTCTTTCCGCTGTAATATCTTTTGCAACATCATTTTCCATTTCTATCATTATAAATTTTCTGTTCTCACCTTTTTCTTTGTTTAAATCTATAACTGCATGTGCTGTTGTTCCAGAGCCTGCAAATGAATCCAGTATAATATCACCGTCTTTAGTTGCTATTTCAATTATTCTTTTAATTAGTCTTAAAGGTTTGGGTGTTTCAAAAGGAAATTCAACATCTTTAAAAAGATCTTTTAATTCCTGTCTTGCCTCTTGATTATCTCCAACTTCTTCTCTAAGCCATAAAGTTACTGGGACAATACCATCTTGAACCTCACTTAAAAACCTTTTTATAGATGGGACTCCGTCACCTTTTGGACCAAACCAAACCCTTTTATCTTCAATGAGATTTTTTAGGTTTTCCTTTGATGTTCTCCAGCATCTACCTTGAGGAGGGTTTACGATTCTACCTGATGGTGTTGTAATAGGGTAGTCATAATTTTTTGAATATGTTTTTACTGATAAATCACTAGATTTCCATAATCCTCGTAAGTCATTATCAGGATTTTTATATCTTGCATTCTGTTCTTCTGTTCGAGAAATCAAATTTCGTAGCCAACCCCTTAATTCTGTGCCCTTATTCTTGTGTTTAGCATATACCAATATAAAATCATGCATATCTGAAAAGTATTTAGCATCATTTTGTGGTGAATATTTTTTCTGCCAAATTATATTATTCACAAAATTATTTTGAACAAAAATATCATCTAATATTGAACGTAAATTATGTTGTTCATTGTCATCTATTGATACGAATAAAACGCCATCCTCTGAAAGTAAATCCCTTAAAAGCTTTAATCTAGGGTACATCATGCACAGCCATTTATCATGGCGGGTTAAGTCTTCAGATTCTCTACCAACGACTTTCCCTAACCACTGCTTTATTTTCGGAGAATTAACCTTGTCATTATAAATCCAGCTTTCGTTTCCTGTATTATATGGAGGATCAATATAGATACATTTGATTTTTCCTGCATAAAAAGGCATGAGAGCTTTTAAAGCCTCAAGATTATCACCATGGATAATTAAGTTTTGAGAATTTTCACCGACAGAAGCGGTTTTTACTTTTTTAAGAAGTTTAAAAGGGACTTCTTTGTCGTGATTTACTACCGCTTCTTTTCCAATCCAGTTTAATGATGGCATACCGTAATCTATAATATCCTTTAATAAAATACAATTTGATTAAAGGATTAATTCATGAATTTATTTTTTCGAAAACTTGAACAATTAATATAGGTATAATCAATAAGTTTTTAAATATATAATCGAATATACCAATAATTATCTATAGTTTATCATTATTTGAAGATTAAATCCAGTAGCTTGAACATCATTTGACCTCAATAAAATAAGGCAAATTATAGTATAGTGTGGCTATTACGTCCCTCGTCAACACTGAAGGTTTCCGAAGGACAGCAACCCCTTCATAACCGCCTCATTATATTTAATTTTCGGACGGTATAAAAAGGGGTTGCTGCCCTGACGGGAGAATAGCCACATAATAAAATAATTTTAATAATAATATAAAAGCTTGCCACAAGATTATCTTTTGGTATATAATTAAATCAACGACATAAAAATGATAATTACATGATAATGAGCATTAGAGCTAAGTCATGTAATTTTTTATTTTTATGACCACTCGAAAACTCTTACTTAATTATTTATTAGATATTGGAGGAGTTGCCACCCTTAATAATTTCTACTCTCAAAACGCTAAAACTTTCAAAGGAGGGCTATTATTTACTAGAAAACTCTTTAAGTCATATCTACAGGACGGCTTAATTGAGAAAATCGAACCAATCGGCAGACCGCCCAATAAAGTGCGGGAAGTTTTTTATTGCCTAACCAAAAAAGGCGCCGACTACATCGGCCGTAGTGATGAATACAAATATCGGAAATATACTAGATCGCCGGCCAATATAATGCATGAGAGCATGAAATTTGATATTGCTCTAGCTTTTTTGCGACTATATCCAAATTATAAGTTTTCTTTCCGGTATGATAGTAGTTTCTATGGTGTTCGGCCGGATATTCTCATAAGAATCGAAAGCCCAAATACCCGGCTTTCCTGGTATTTACTTGTAGAGATTGAAAGAAAGAAAACCGTAGATAGAGTCTTTCATGAAAAAATAAAAAGGTATGAAGAAATGTTTCAAGAAATTGCCTGTAAAAAATCTCATAACATTGGCCATTTTACAGCCCTATTCGTTTATACAGATATTTGGTTTGATGTTTTTTTGCGACCTCAACAGTATAAAGAGCCAAATATTATTAATCATATAAATTTTGTTAATGGCTTACTTAAGAATCTGGTCCAACATTATTGCAAAAACCTACCGAATGAACGTTACCGCTTTATAAGTTTTCATGACTTTTATCGTCTCAATGATCCAATCTGGTTGACTCCGCAAGGTAATAGGGTTTTTGTGTTAAGTCCAAAGTAAACTGGACTTAACTCTTAACTTGTCCTTTGACAATTTCATACCAACCTGTCCAGTGCCTATTAAGTTTAGCAACAGCCCTTCCTCAGTCAAGGTAGTATGAAGCCTAAAGGCTCCAAAGGCTTCATCTCCACCTATGACTTCGGTGGGCTCCCGTTGCTTATTTTTTGGCAAGCTGGACAGGTTAGCGGCTGCCTAGCGTGTTTATTATCCGCTAAGTAAACATGTAAACATATGCAAGAATCTTTATTCATTTCTGAACCTATGGCAAATCAAGTTAGATTTCCGGAAATAGATAAACGTTGGAAAACAATTGAAGAAGCTGATTACACGCGCTGGTATTGCGTTAGAGAAGTTCTTTATGAACAGTACCTGTGGGATATGAGATGTTGGCATAAGCCTAAATATCTTTATTCTCGAGAGGAAATCATAGAGCATATTAATAAATGGATTAAAGACCATGAGGAAGGTAACTGGACCAATAATTGCGGTCATTGCCTTTTTTGCATCAGAAGACTTCTGGAACGTAAAGAAGCTACTCTTGAGGAAATTGCCGATCTGGTTAAGAGAAATAATAACATTAAATACTATAACGAAATCGGAACCTGGAATAACGGATTCGAAGAATTTTTAGAGGAAACCGGAGAGACTAGCGACTCTCTTGTTTCTTAAAACTAATTCGCTAAAAGAAAGGAAAATAATTATATGTTACCACGCGTTAAAGATGTTCTTAATAGGCTTTTGGAAGAGTTTAAAAACGGAACAATTCCGGAGGCAGTCCACTATTCTATGTTTCCCAGGTTTAATATTCCGTCTAATAGTTGGAGCTTACTCAATCGACTCATGATGTATTTTAGTAACACCGAAGATGCCAGAGGCTATAAGCAATGGCTTTCGGTTAATCGTCATGTTATAAAAGGTAAAACCGCCTTTGATATATTAGTACCAACCTTTGAGAAAAAACTATCTGAAGAAACAAAAGAAGAAAAAATTGTTTTAAAAGGATTTTGTTGCGGCAGTGTTTTTAGGGTTGAGGATACCGACGGCGAAGCTTTGGATTACCAAAAGCTCACTTTGCCTCAATTTCCGCTTATAGAGAGGGCTAAGGCTTTAGGGGTATCAGTTAAGGCAATTCAAGGAAATGATTCGTATTACGGCCGTTATGACCCTAATAATAGCCTTATAACATTAGCTACGCCTGAAGAAAAGACCTTCTTTCATGAACTATGCCATTTAGCCGACCATAAGCTCAAAGGGGAGATAAAGTTAAAGCAAGACCCGCTACAGGAAATTATTGCAGAACTCTCCGCACAAGCCTTATGCCGGATTATTGGAAAAACTACCGATACGCAGTTTGGGAATTCTTACCGCTATATCGATAACTATGCTAAAGAACTAAAGATTACTCCTTATAATGCCGTACTCCAAGTTATTAAGGACGTTGACGCTATTTTAAATTATTTATTAATAGATAAGGAGGTTTCGAATATGGCAGAAACATTAAAATCTTGATAAGACATTCTATCTCACGACCATAGCCCCTCTTATAATCCCGCGCTACAAAAAAATATTCAAGAAAAATCTATTTTACAAACATAAAAATCAGAACAACTAACGTTCTTTTAGAAAGGAGTATAAATTGGAAACTAAAGAAGAAATAAATAAATCTTTTACCATTCGCGATTTGCCTAAAGAAGAAAGACCCAGAGAAAGATTGATTGCTGTTGGAGCGGTCAACTTAGGTTCCGAAGAATTACTGTCTATAATTCTTTTAACCGGCTTTAAGGGTGAATCCGTCATTAATATTTCGAGAAATCTTTTAATTAAATTTGGTTCACTTAAAAATATCCTAGAAGCTTCACTTTACGATATTAAAACTATTAAAGGAATTGGTCTGGCTAAAGCTTGTCAATTAATAGCCTGCTTTGAAATATTTAGAAGAATTAAAAAACTGGAAAAGCAAGAGAACTATTTTAATTCTAATCGAGATGCTGTGGTAAAACCGGAAATAGCCGCCGAATATCTAAGAAGTAAAATTCTAAATTTTGATAGAGAACATTTCTTAGTCATGAGTTTTGATGTCAGAAATAAATTAATCTCTATTGATGAAGTTTCATCCGGTACGCTAACCGCCAGCCTGGTACACCCAAGAGAAACTTTTGAATCGGCTATTAGAAATCACGCGGCACAGATAATTGTCGGGCATAACCATCCCTCTCATGATGCTGAACCATCTGAAGATGATATTAAAATAACCAAACGTCTATATGATGCTGGTAAAATAATGGGTATTGAATTAATAGACCATATTATAGTCACGAAAACCGAATATACGTCATTAAAAAATAAAGGAATAATCTAAGGAGGTAATAATGAGAAATAATAAAATAAAAGTAGATTTAGTCCCAATCATTAATAATAAATTTAAATTTGAAGAAAAAATCATGTCTAAATTTGTTGAAGAAATATTGAAAACTCAATTAATAAACGATGATGATGAACCCGAATATTGTTGTAGTAACTGTAGAATGCAAGTAGAGGTAGCTGATGGTGTTACTGGATATTGTGAACATTGTGAAAGCGTTGTGTTCGTTGAAAGAGTATAGTTCTTTTTAAGAAATTAAAGCTATCTTTTATAAGGTAGCTTTTTAAATTGTCAAGATGTAATCTGTGGATAAATACTTATTACCCAAAGCCTACCCGCTAGCCTAACATATACTCTCACTTGCTTGTCAAGGTCGCTATCGCTATCCTTGACCAGCGTTCGAGATATAAAGCTACGCCATAAGGTGATGACCGTATAAATATCCTAAGTTTATTAAGAATATATCTTTATTACAGAATAACCGTATAGCATACTATTGTTTTTATTATTATTTTATACGTGTCCCGTATAAAAATTTAATATTAAATTTTGATAGTAGAATCTAAAAAAATCGTCAAAATTGACGAATTAGCTTATTTAGTACCTCGAAACGCAGGAGCTACCTTTAGTCAACTATGGCACATATTTTATTATACACGCCTTTTTAAGTATGTTAAGTACAATCATTACGCTCAGATTAAAACAAGTTTTAATAAAATTTGTACTTACGATAAATTAAAAGATCTATGTAATTTAGGCTATTTTAAAAGCCCGCAAGAAGGGGTTTATTGTGCGACCGATAAAGTTTTACCGATCTTAAAAGAAGCTGGATTTATTATAGAAACTTTACCGGCTGAACCAATTGGCAAAGGTGATATTAATGAACTTAACAATACAAAAGTTTTTATTTCATTGATGAAGCAACAGTATTTTTATACTTTTTTATATCCTAATTTCGGTTATTTGATACCTGATGCTTTAATGGTTTTATTAGATAAAGAAAATAGAAAATATAAACTAACTTTTATCGAAGTGGAAGCAGAAAAACCTGACTGGGAAATTTATATTGAAAACAAAAAAAATAATTATTTAAAATTAGCTAAAGATATCCGGTTTTACGAAGAGTGGAAAAAGTATTGCGAACTTTTAAAATTACCAAAGCCTGATTTTAATATTAAATTTAATTATAAAATTTACAAATTATAAATGAATTACTTCAATGAAGAATATTCGATAGGTAAAAAAGTTTTATATTCTTTTTTAGGAATGATTTTTTTATTGTCGCTATTATTTCAGATACATTTATTTAAGGTTCTTAACGAAGTTGTATCTGGTTTTACAAAAGTTATTTATCTTTTTGTTATCTGTATTGTTTTTATAGTTTTATTATTAACCGTCTTTCATTTTTTTGTAATTCTAATTGCTGTTTTTCGTTTATTATTTGATTTATTGTTAAGCTTTTTTGAATATGTAAGAAATATCAAAATACATTACCGGCATTTTATTAACACTTTGGCTTTAATTTGGAATAATAGAAATAAATTTCCTTATTCTATTTTTGGAGGGTTCTATTTTTATTTAAGATTAAGAACTAAAGTACTTGGTTTTTTATTCCTTTTTGCATTTTGTTTTTTAATATTTGTTAAGTGTTATGATTATAACAAGAATTATCATAGAACATATTGGAAAGTGGAATTTTTTCCTGGACAAGATAACGGAAGATATACTTTTTTACCAAATAAATATTATACAATTCATGCTGAAGATAGGGTAAGTGATGTAATTATTAATAAAATATTATATGAGATTGATTATCGTAATCCTTTACCTCGAACTTGGAATATAATTTATAGTGATACAGCTACTTTTTGTTTAGGTTTATATTATGATCCAGTTAAAAATGCTTATTCGGCTCAATCATTTGAAATTTGGGAAGATAAAAAGGATGGTCCAACTTTAGATACAAATTATTTTATGACACTTTTGCCATTAAAAACTAATTTTTCTAAATATCTTAAAAAATAATGGGTAAATTTATTTTATTTGTAGGTGGTGTTATATTCATTTTTTATATTACTATTGGTGTATTTTTTGTTGCTGAAATATCATGGATAGATACCTCTTTTTTTGTTAAAGATCATTTCTGGTTATGGTCTTTATTAATTTGCGGTTCTTTGGCTTTACTTTTCTTTTATGCTTCAGGTAAATCATATAAAGACTTAAAAATAAACGAATCATTTTTTTCTCAAGCAATGATTGAAAATAAAATATCTTTTCAAAATAATAATTCTATTCCATCAAAAAATAAAGGAGGTTCTCATATGTCTATAATTAAAAAAGAAAATGAAGAAATCACAGAATTTGATTTATCTAAATTAACCATGGAATCATTGGTCAAAAAAATGGCTTTTGAAATGACCAAACCTGGTCCGGTGTTTTTTAAAGGTTGGGGAAATAATAGGCTCAGATTAGATGTTGAACGGGTACAAATCATAAAAAATTATATTGATTCTATCCGGGATACAGGTGAATCATTAATGCAACTTCAATCTGATGCTATTTTGAGTTATTCTAAGATTAAAGCTCTTACGGAAATAAAGCGAACTGAACTTAAAAAGCAATTACATACTTCTTTAAAAGAACTTAATTTTATAGATAAAGAATTTGAACACAAAATTGAATTAATGAGATTGGAAAGAGAAAATATCGCCGAAGATATTAAATTTAAGCGTGCCCAACGTGAAAAAATAGAAACTGAAAATATAGTAACGCATCTTAAAGCTGAAGCAGAATATAAGTTGATCATTGCTAAAAGTAAAAAAGAAAAGCAGATTGCTTATATATTGGCAGAAGCGGTTAAATCTTATAAAGATTTACCGAATGTTTTAAAATCTTATGTGGCTGTACAATTAGGGAGTGATAATTCTCAAAACCCAAGTGTTGATATGGAATTACAAGATCAATTAAAAGACTATGTAATTAGAAAACATAAAGCCGAAACTGAAATGTTGGAATACAAGGCCGATGAGAATAAAGCTTTAACAGATACTACGAAAGTAAAATTGGAAAGAGAAAAGAAAAAATATTTAAAAAATGACAACTTATAATCTTAGTTTTGGTTTTTTAGCAGGAGATTTAAAACAGGAATTACCGGAATTTTGGGACATTAAAGATAGATTTGAACATTCCTATCTTGTAGGCAAAACCGGTATGGGAAAATCATCCCTTCTTGAACACATGGCCTCTTATGATATAGACCAAAACCTAGCCGTTATTTTTATTGATCCCAAAGGAGAAAGTTGTAAAAAGCTTTATCATCTAACCAAAGACAAATCCCGGATTCTTTATATTTCTATTGAAAGCCCGACCGTTATTAATCCTTTAAATAAAGAAGGATATAGAATAGATAATCTTATTCAAGAGTTTATTCAGATACTTGATGTTTTAATAACCTTAACAGCATCTAACCCGGAAAGTACGGTGTTAATGAGAGAAATCATTAACCGGGCTATGCATTCAATTACCAGAGAGCAAGATAAGAATCTTGATTACTTAACTAAATTTCTTCTCTATAGTGATGTCCGAAGCCAATTAAAAAATACCTTGCCAGCAGGTAGTGACTTAAGAAAATATTGGGAGGAGTTTGATGGTATCAAAGGTAAAATTCCCAGGAATAACCAAAAAATAGAATGTGCCCAAAGATTAGCTTCACGTTTAATCGAAATTTCTACTGGAGAGATGAAAAATTTCGTTATTGGGAAAAATGAATTAAACATTTCTAATATTGTAGAAAAAAATAAAGTAGTTTTAGTTGATACTTCTCGTATGAATCGTAATAGCCGTATTTATTTAACTAACCTTATTGTGTATGCTGTACTTTCTTATTGCGAATTTGCTGATAAAAAAAATAATCCCCTGATGGTCTATGTTGACGAATTTCAAATAGTGGTTAGTAGTTTATTTTCCGAACTGTTAGCTAGAAGCAGAAGCTCTAAAGTCGGTTTTACATTATCACATCAAAACTTTCAACAGATTCCTAAAACTATTTTAGGCTCTATTTTTGGTAATGTTGGTACTTCAATTTGTTTTAGGTGTGGTGATGAAGAAGCCAGAAGATTTGCACCAATCTTTAATATTAAATCGAATGAATTATTTAATCTTCCTAAATACCAAGCCTGGGTGAGAATTGGTACAAATAATACTTTAATTGAAACATACCCTCCAAAATTAACTGACGTACCAGCAATAGATATTCCAAAAATTGAGCTAACACAAGCCAAAATTCCGTTTACGCAAGAAGATTTTAACTTCCTAGGTGATAAATGGATAAATTTTTGATATAATAGTCTGAGTAAGCCGTGGTAAATGGGCAAAAGTCTATTTGTTAATGGTTATTGTTATCTATATCCAATCGTCCGGCTCGTTAGACACACCATCTAATAGAGTGGGTAACGGTAATCCGTTTAGTTAGAGAAGATATAGAGACGACCTCAGTAATCATTGATCTGATATATGAGCCGGGTCGTAAACAAACTTCTATACGGATTTGCGGCTTATAATATTATAATTGCAAAGGGGTTGATACTATACAAATGGTATCCGACCCTTTTGTTTTTTTATATGCTATAATATTGGTAATAATTAAATAAGAAAGGAGATGTACCTTGTCAAACGAATATTTAAATTTTGCCGAGATAAGCGAAAAAGTTTCGTTTATTGACCTTTTTAATTTTCTCAATATTCCTTATTCACAAAAGAATGATGAATTAAAAACTCAAGATGGTATTATAGTAAATGTTAAGAAGAACCTTTACTTCAATACTAAAGATGAAAATCAAAAAGGCAGTGTTATTAATTTTTTAGCACACTTTAAACAAATAGATTTAAGGGAAGCTGCTTCAATACTTAAATCTCAATTTTTATCTGATGTTAAAGAAATAAAACCCAAGCGGGATATACCTCAACTCATTTTAGAATGGGATTCTTATTTTGAAGAGAGAGGCATAACCCTTGAAATTGCCAAAGAATACGAAATCGGTTTTGTGAAGCAACGTAGTGTTATTGCCGGAAGAATTGCCTTTAAGATTTACGACCATGACAGCAAGTTGAGCGGATATGTCGGTTACAAAAAAGATGATGAAAGCTGGTTTTTTCCAAAAGGTTTTAAACGTCCTTTATATAATGCTTTCAGACTTACTGAAAAAAAATCCGTTATTGTAACCACAGATCCTTTTGATGCCCTTAGAATAGTTTCAATGGGCTTTAAACAAGTAGTTTCGCTTTTGGCAAATTCAATGACAACAGAACAGGAAGAACAATTGATAAAGTTTCAAAATATATTACTATTTCATAAAGAAGCAGGAAATATTGTGAACCGACTTTGTTTAACTAGTTTTATTAAAGCGCCAGTTCTTTCTAAACCTTTAAAAGAATTAACCAATAAAGAGTTAATTAATTTAATAAAGCCCTCAAGTTGAGGGCTTTAATTATATCTATAGATTTTTACTTTTTTATTTTAAGAGAATCATTTTTTTTGTTTCATTGTAGGATGCAGTTTCTAATTTATAAAAATATATTCCACTAGGCAAATTAGTTCCATCAAAAGTTACTTCATATGTACCGGATGATTGCTTTTCGTTTACAAGAGTTGCTACTTTTTGCCCCAAAGAATTTAATATATAAAGTTTTACGAATTCGTTTTTTTGTAATTCGTATTGGATTATTGTTTCTGGATTAAAAGGATTAGGATAATTTTGGGATAAGAAATAATTTTTCGGAACTTCAGAGCTGATATTTTTAATTCCAATAGGATCAGCACTGCGATAGATTCCGCTATCAGCAGCTATAAAAGCATAAGTTCCATTAAAGGCTATTCCATGAATATAGCTATTAATATTATCTGTTACTACCCAATTATCTCCGCCATTAGTAGTTTTCAAAACAACTCCTCTGTTTTCAATAGTTTGGCTACCACCAGTAGCCAAACCTATGGATTGATTTAGAAAACTTATATAGTCAAGGTTATAAATATTATTCGACGGCTGGATAACAAACCAATTGTCTCCGCTATTAGTGGTTTTTAAAATATAACCATATTTTCCAACAGCAAAACCGAGATTTTGATTAATAAAATAAATACCTTTAGCAAAATCAACTGGATTATAGGTCGTTAGCCAATTACTTCCACCATTAGTAGTTTTTCTCATACCTAAAGTAGTATTTGAGACAACCCCAGTATTTGAGTTAAAAAACCAACAGTTAAAAAAATTTCCAGTTCCCATGCTTTTTAAGGTCCAAGTAAGACCAGCGTCGGTAGTTTTAATTGAAATCTCATCATCCCCGCAAACAAAACCAGTAAGATTGTCTACAAAAGATATGCTGTTCAACCAAGTATTATTTGGAGAATCAATGGTAACCCAATTTTCTCCGCAATCAGTACTTCTAATAATACCGCCCTGTAAACCAACCGCTAAAACTATTTGTTGATTAACAAAACAAATATCTTGTAGCGGACTAGTATGTCCAGAATTTTTAAGAAACCAATTCATTCCAGCATTAGTTGTTTTAAGAACTTCTCCATATCTACAAACGGCTATACCAGTATTGGCATTCAAAAATTTAATATTATTAATATTAAAATTTTCCGATGAACCCAATCTTATCCAATCTGCCTGAACAAACAAATTGAAAGCAAATAAAAAAATTGCCAAAAATAATATTAATAATTTTGTTTTCATTAAAAGGTTCTCCTCATTTTTTTAAAAGTAATACATCTAATTTCAATTATCTATTTAATTTTTAATTATTATTTTATTAAAATCATTTTTTTAGTAAGCTTATATGATTCTGTCGTCATTTGATAGAAATAGACACCACTAGGCAAATTATCACCAATAAAATTAACTTTAAAAGTACCAATAGAAAGATTTTCATTTACGAGAGTACTAATTTCTTTACCCCTGTTATCAAATACAATTAATTTTACATGTGATTTTTTAGGAATAGAAAATTCAATATATGTTGTTGGGTTAAACGGATTAGGGTAATTTTGGGATAAATTATATTTATTTGGAACTTCGGAGCTAATATTGCTGATTCCTATTGGATTATCGCTTTTATATATCTTGCCGCTATCTCCAACAATTACAGCGTAATTATCACTGAAATCAACACCATAAAGAGCGCCGCTCAATGAATCAAGAAATTCCCAGTTATTTCCATTATTTGTTGTCTTAAAAATAAAACCAATTTGACTAAGTCTACCAACGATTAATCCAAAGCTTTCATTCAAAAATTTACCACAATTTAAATCACAGTCATTACCTATTGGTCTAACAGTAGTCCAATTATTTCCACTATTAGTGGATTTTAGAATAAAACCCAACATTCCTACAACAAAACCCGTGTTATTATTTATAAAGAAAAGTCCTCTGGGGATATTGGGGGTATTAAAAATCGTTATCCAATTTATACCGCCATTAGTTGTTCTCTTTATACTTTCATCACTACTAGTAGAAATTCCCGTATTGACATCAAAAAATTTACAAGAATAATAACCTGATGACGAACTACTAATTAGTTGCCAATTTAATCCACTATCGGTGGTTTTTATGACACTATTAATTCCTAAAGCAAACCCAATGCTGTTATCCACAAAATAAATACTCAATAGACTTCCTGAAATTGGGGTACTTATATCTGACCAGGTCTCTCCTAGGTCAGTGCTTCTTACTATTATACCCATTCCTCCAACAGCTATAATAGTTTGAGAATTTACAAAACAAAAATCAAAAAACGAAAGACTTTGATTTGAATTTTTCTGTACCCAATTATTACCTCCATTAGTGGTTTTTAAGATAACTCCATAATTGCCAACTACTATTCCAGTGTTAGTATTAATAAATTTAATACTGTTTAAGTTAGAAGACACTGGTGAACTTATTCTTATCCAATCTGCTTGTAAAAACGAAACCTTAGTTAATAAAACAAAGATCATCAAAAATAATATTGATATTCTTGTTTTCATTTTTTAATCTCCTATTGTTATATTTTTAGAATTTATTTTTAATATTTTAATATAACTGAAAGTCTGTTTTTAAACCCGATACCTAATTATAGGTTTTTATTACTTTAGTATTTAATATCTTAATTCCGCCATTTTTATACTCTTCTTTTCTTTTAATAAATTTTTGTTATAAATAATTATTTAAAATTGTTTATATAAACAAAAAGGACGCATAACTATTTACGTCCCATTCGGAGGTACTGGTATACCCTTGTACAAAGACAATAAATAGGTGCGTCCATGATTGGACACAACCCATATTGTGTTTTTCTGTACAATTGAAAATTACCAGTTTTCCGAACGGAAATACCACAAAAGGTTGTGATTTAAAATCACAATTATTTTAAGAACAAACTATATATTATTTCTGAATCAATATTAAAATAATGATTTATTATTCAAATTACTATAATTTAATAAGGTTTTTAAAAAGCTTAAAACAGCCTGTTTAACAAGGCTGTTTTATTTTACATTAAACTAATTTTTCGTTATAATATAAAGGTGCTTGGAGTAAGGTTCTTCTTCAAAGGCGGACTAGCCTCTGGTTGGGAATCCATCACCTTTCGCAGGGACAATTTAGTATCGGATAGACCCACAAGCCCCAATATTTGCTAGGTTTTTAGTTTAGTTCCAATTCCACATAGAGGGGTGAATTAGTAAGTTGGATTATGATCTTAAAAACATTTATCAAACTAAGCACTCTTCCCCAACTATTCCCCGATTGTTTGCAGGGGGATAAAGTGTTATACTAATAGAGTAATTCATATATTAATATAAACTCTGTGTTTTTAAATAAGAAAATCTCTTTGGGATTTATTCTCCTAATCCTGGCTATAGCTTTAGTAGCTATTAACACCGCCTATTCGGCTAATAATGTTTTTATATTTAATAAAAATTTAACATTAGGTAATGTTAATAATGATGTTAAACAATTACAGATATATTTAAATAATAATGGCTATATCTTAGCTAAAACTGGTCCTGGCTCTAAAGGTAAGGAAACAACTAAATTTGGTAGTGCTACTAAAGCTAGTTTAATAAAGTTTCAAAAAGTTAATAAAATAAAACCTAGTGTTGGTTATTTTGGTCCCATCACCAGAGATTTTATTAATAAAAAGATTATAAAACAAAATACTATTATTAATAACACAAATAATAATAACAATACTAATAATAACCAAAATAATAATACTGGCACTAATAACAATAATAACAACCAAACTAATAACACTAACACCAATAATACTAATCCTACTACTAATAATTTTCATTTTGGCGGTGGCGGTTTACCTAGTTATACTTTAACTTATATGGCCGGCGATAATGGCACTATTTCTGGCACTACTACGCAAACAGTTAATTCTGGCAGTAGTGGTTCAGCTATTACCGCTATTCCTAATACTGGTTATTACTTTGTTAGCTGGAGCGATGATGTCCTTACCGCCACGAGAACTGATAATAATATAACTAGTAACCTTTCTTTAACTGCTACCTTTGCTATTAACTCTTATACTTTAACCTATACTGCCGGAACACATGGCACTATAACCGGTACCTCACCACAGACTGTAAATTCTGGTTCCAGTGGTACAGCCGTCACAGCTATACCAGATACTGGTTATTACTTTGTTAGTTGGAGCGATGATGTTTTAACTGCTGAAAGAACTGACACCAACATAACCAGTAATCTTTCTTTAACTGCTACTTTTGCTATTAATTCCTATACCCTAACTTCATCAGCCGGAGCCCATGGAACTATAACCCCAACCGATACTGTTAACTATGGCTCTAATAAAACCTTTACTATTACCCCAGACACTGGTTATCTTATCTCTGACGTTCTAGTAGACGATGTTTCAGTTGGTACAGACTCTACCTATACCTTTACTAACGTCACCGCTAATCATACTATTTCCGCTACTTTTGCTATTTCATTTGCTTGTGGCACTAGTACTGTTTCTTATGGTGGTCAGACCTATTCCACTGTTTCTATCGGTTCTCAATGTTGGTTCGCTGAAAACCTAAACATCGGCACTAAAATAACTAGTGGTAATTCTGAACCTAATTGTCATGATATTTCTGGCGATGATGAGGGTCTTTGGTCTTGCCAAGTAAATAACAGCCTAGTTGAAAAATATTGTTATAATAACAGTGATGCTAACTGTACCACCGATGGTGGACTCTATGAATGGTCTGAAGCACTTGGATTACCTTATGATTGTAATAATTCCTCTAGTGTTGCCAATGAAGATGGTACTTATACCTTAACTTGCCCTATAAGTGGTACTCAAACAATCTCTGCTACTCAACAAGGTATTTGTCCAACTGGTTGGCACATTCCATCTTTTACTGAATACCAAACCCTAGCCCAAGTCTCTGATCTTGGTTGTGACTTAAATTGTGACAGTGGTGACTGTACCTGCGCTACCGCCGGAGATAAATTAAAAGCTTCTGCCTCTCACACTCCAATAGCTTGGGATGGGTCCGATATCTATAATTACTCTGCCTTGCCTTCGGGTTACCGCGACGTCGATGGGTCGTTCTCCGGTCGTGGTGCTCACGCTTTCCTTTGGTCTACGGTTCCTGACTTTAAAGAAGGTAATTACTTGCGCGCCTGGTACGTTAATTTCTACTCAGATCTTCCTCGCATTGCCGGCGGCAGCAGCGACTATAGTGGCTGCATCTTCGGATTTTCGGTTCGCTGTCTTAAGAATTAATTAATTCATTTTCTGCATTATCTATTTTTAATTGCTCAGGAAACCCCGTATGAAAAAAGCCATCCCGAAGGGTGGCTTTTTGAGTGCGGGGAGGAGGTGATTATCTTCCTTAGTCACCTTATTCTATATCTCCTCTTTGATCACAACCTATTATTGTGATTAAGATTTTAGCCAATAAGGTGTCTAAAGAAAAAATTGTGCCACTATTGTACCAAAAAAGATATAATCCTGATTAGGTTGATAAACGGTGAGACAAAAATATTTTTATCTTTTTGGCTAATATTTAATTTTTCCTAAATTTATCAATGTTTTTGAGCGGGTATTATTTTTGGTTCGAGTCCCGTCCGCTCCGCATTATCATGAGACTAGATTAACATCTAGTTTTTTGTTTTTCCCTAAGGAATTTTGATATTGCGGTGCAAAACACGATTCAAACTCTCGATCCCTGTTTAGATTTGTACCACTATTGTGCCAAATATTTATCTTTATCGGTTTTTCCAAGGTTCTAATTGCCTCTCTTAATACCAATGGACTTAAATGAGCATAACGCAAAGTAGTATTAGTATCACTATGTCCCATAAGCTCTTGTATTGTTCGCATGGAGATACCATTTCCTGCTAAGTGTGAGGCAAAGGTGTGTCTTAAAGTATGCCAACCAATTTGTCTTAGCCCAGTTTTCTTACAAAGTTGATGTAACCAATTTCTACAACGTTCTTGTATTAGAAATTTTCCAACAGCATTAGGGAAAATTAAATCATCTTTATCTTTGCCTAATTTTTTTCTCTCAAGCATTTGTATAAGCTCATTGCTTAGTGGAATATATCTTAATTTGTTATTTTTGGGACTACCCAAGTATCCTCTACTAACAGATTTGCTGACTGTTAAAACATTTTTTTCAAAATTCACGTCACTATAGGTTAAGGCAATAAGTTCGCCAAAGCGAAGACCAGTATGCAGATCAAATAAGATCATATCTCTTAAAAATCCATCATCCGCTTGAGCTAATAAGTTTTTGCTTTCTTCAATACTCAGGAAGTCAAACTTTTGTGGAGCTACTTTTAAGTGTTTAATCTTTGGTCGTTTTTCTAGAAGCCCCCACTCTTCAGCCGTACTTAAACTTTTACTCAAGACGCAAAGTTGATTATTAATATATTTATTACTTAATCCTTGCTTTTGTCTTTCAGCTTTAAATTTTTCGATTTCATAGCTAGTAATTTTATCAAGATTTAGTTTACCAAAGAATGGAATAAGATAAACATCTAAAATAGAACGCTTACCTCTTATTTCAGACAACTTATTGTTAATCTTAACATAACGTTCAAACCACTCTTCAGCGAAGTTTCTAAATAAAATAATTTTCTTTTTATCTTCTTGTACACCATCAATTGGTTCACCACGAGCCAATCTTTGCCTTATTAGTGATTCATAGGCTTTAGCTCCGGCATAGGTATTGTCAGGGCTTGCCTTAGAATATCTTTTATGACTAATCATAAACCTTACCCAGTATTTATTATTTCTTTTATATACACTCATATTAATATTTCATAGCTTCGAAATGAGACATTTCTAAATAATTGATAATATCTTCTTTTTTAAATCTCAAATTTCCACCTATCTTGTAAAATGGTATCTGTCTTTTTTCTATTAGCCTATAAACAGATGGTCTAGATATATTTAAAAGATTTGCCATTTCATTAGGCTTTAGAAATTTTTTATCTATTATCTTGTCCCAGTTCGAATTACTGTTCATTTTATTGTTAAGGGGCGATATAGAATAAGATCATAACTGACCTTAATGGCTATATCACATCCTATCATTAAGTATTAAAGTTAATCAAATGCCCCCTAAAGTTATCCTTAGGAGGCATTTGTGAATATTTAAACTATTACCGAATACAATCGGTTTTTAAGCATTTTTTGGTTATCAAGTAATGACCGGGCAGGTAATATTAATTTATTGTCCCAGTATTCTTGAACCATTTTATCTAAATGTTCATCGCGGCGAAAAATAAATTTACTTTTCTTTGGATTAAACTTGTCTACGTCCCATAAATCATAGCCAAGTGTAAACAAAGCTGCCGCCATACCTATATCATAGGTTATAAATTTATTGCTCTCATCGAGATCCTCATTTTTCTTTTTTATAATCATAAAGATTAGAATTAGATTTATTAATTTATCTAATCGATTAGTTAACCAAAGCTTCTAATTGTAAATGGCGAATTTCACTTTATTATTTTAAAATAAAAAAATCCCCTGAAAATTAGGGGATTTCATTAATTATTTTTTAAAATGAATTTCGCTAGTAATTACTTACAGCCTTAACGCTTCATTTAAATATTCCTGAATACCGAGCGGATCAGTTTCTTCTTCTATTATGTTTGGTCTTGTATCTTTATCAAACGGGGGAATCAGGAGTAATTTTATTTTATATGAATTACCTGCTTTTTCCGGACATGAATGGTAAGGATAAAAGGGGTCATAATCTATTGAGAAATAATTTCTTAAAGTTTCTGTTAAGGCTTGTTTTTGCTTCTTATACTTGTCTTTAGCTTCCGGGTCTCTAATGGTAATCTCTCCCTGGTACTGAGCTAAAACTTTCATAAATAACCATTGTTCACTGGGTTCAGGTACTTTGCCTTTGCCAATCATTCCCAATTCTTTATAACTTGCTCTATGTTTAAGTCTTTTAACATGAATCTCTACATTTTCATTATCTAAAAATTTTATGATGACATTATTCCAATGAGTACCAGCGGGGATTTTGAAAGGGAATTTGGGTTCAGTCTTTTCTAATTCTTTTGTCTTAAGTGCTTTAAGACCTTCATTTAGTCCTGAGACAACAATCTCTCCAGTAATAGGCAATGGCTCTTTTTTATTTTGCTTTATTTGTTCTATATTTTCCTTAATTTCTTGTACCTGCTTTTTAAAATCAATATTTCTGATTTTCTTATTCTTATTGTAGTTAAAGTTTTTTCTATAAATTTCCTTTCTATTTAATTTATTTTGTTTATCAGCCCCCACTGATTCATAAATTAACTTTCTTAACATTTTTAAAATTAAGACCAAATATCGATAGTCTTTATAGTTAATAGTACTGGCTTTAAGAAAGTGCCTTAAAAGTATTTCCAATCGCTTTATTTCCTGGTTTAAATAATATGAGGGAAAAATTAGCTTATAATTATTCGGATTTTCAGATACATTATTTTCTATTTCCGGACTTTTTTGACTATTATGATCAAAATAATTTTGTTGAGATAATTCAAATTCCACATATATTTCATTAAATTCTGGCTGTATGATATCTAAATAAACTATTATGCGAAAATCACTTTTTATTTGTCTACGGTATATATGAATAACATTAGCTTCTGCAAGGTCTTTTAAAATATTACATTCTTCTTGTGAAGATGAAAAATTATTTTTTATTGGAAACAAATAGATTTCATATTGGATAGGATAATTAGTATCATATAAAGCGCAATATCTTTTAATCTTTTTAAGTACACTCCAAGTTCTTTGATTAAAGTCTTCCCTAAGCTTCATAGATGTTTTTTCTTTTATTTTAGCAAAAAATTCATATTAGTGCATTAAAATTTTTAAAAATAATCGGACTATGCTATACTAATAGTGTAGTTCTTTTTTGTTCAGTTAAAAGCCCGAAATTACGCAATGATTTCGGGTTTATTTTTTATACCGGAGAATTTAGAGAAGATAATCCCTTTTATTCTTTTAGATTCCCATCTGGTTTAATGTACCTTAAAAACACTATAAGTAATTTTGAGTAACCTTAAAATTAAAAGAAAGGAATACTCAAATGGGAAAATGGTTCAATGAATTCAAGAAACAAGGTAGTGGATTCGGAAGAGAATTCAAAAGACAGGGTAAAATTATGCTGTTCGGAAAAACTAACAGCCATAAGTCTAAAAGTAGACACCACCCTAAATGTTCCAGTACTCACCGTAGATTTTGTGGCGGAAAGAGATAGTAAACAAAAAAGCCCGCCCCAATATTAAAGGGCAGGGCTTTGCATTATTTCATCAGCCCGTGCTTGTCACGGGTTTGATGATTAATTAAAGCTGTCTTGTTAGGTCTTGTTGCAAGTTTTTTTAGACCATTAAGTAATTCTTCCTCATCAAAGAAATGCATCCCGCCGAGATTAAAATAGCCTGGAATTAAACCAAGTTTTTTATAGACGGTCTTAATAGAAATATTGAGAAGAGATGCTACTTCCTTGACGGAAAGGTAACGGGTTGCCATAAGATTACTCCTATAGTACCCAACTCACCTTTAAATTTACTTAGTCTCAAAATCCCAACAAACCACTAAAAAAAGACGCTTCATTTTTACCGCAATTGAATTTAGAATTTTAAAATAAAAGAATAAACATAAATCAGAAAGGAGTCCAATTATGGCACAATATCAACGAAAACTTAAAAAGGGTAATCGCTGGTGGTTTAAATTTTCATTTCAAAACCAACTCTATTTCTCTAATGCTATCTATTTATCAAAAACTGAAGCTAAAAAGGCAGAATATGAAAAATATGAAGAAGTATCCAACCAAGCCCGAAACCCTTCTGAGAAGCCTGTTTTAAGCCTTTTAGAAGCTATTAACGAAAGGTTAGACCTTTTAAAAGCAAAGAAAAGTGAGAAGTATTATAAAGAAAATAAAACATACTATTCCGAATTATTGAAAACCATAGGTAATGTACCCATAAAATCAATTACTCGAAAAGATATAAATGATTTTCTTTTTAAGGCTTCTTTAAATGCCAAAGAAAAGAGAAAAGATAATTATGGTGTAAATTATATGCTCAATCTTTTTAAAGCTCTTTTTAATTATGCTATTGATAGTCATGAACTGGAAATGAGAAATCCTTGTCAAGGAATTAAACCATTTTCAATAAAGAAAAAGTTAAAGTATATTCCAAGTGATAAAGATATAGAAGCAGTTAAAGATATTTGCGACCCTCAGCAAAAACTTTTAATAGAGTTTATATCTGAAACAGCGGCGAGAATTAATGAACCTTTAAAAGTTACCGGCAAAGATATCTTAGATGATTATGTTATTCTTTATACCAAGAAAAGCAGAAATTCAAATGTAGTTCCGCGTAAGGTTCCACGACCTTTATGTCTAAAAGATATTAGACTTAAACCAGATGAAAGACTTTTTAGTTATTGGTCGGATACGCCTAAGTTTTTACAGAGGAAAGTTAAAACACTAAAGCAAAAAACTTGGAGTTATCATAACTTAAGACATAGAAGAGCAAGTATTTGGGCTAATGTAGAAAAACGTCCTTTATATGAAGTTATGAGTTTATTAGGTCATTCACAATTATCAACTACACAAAAATATTTGCAGATGATTCTTTGAATCGTAGCCAAATCGTAGCGAACTTTTTATTAGAAACAATAAGAGGATAAACCTTAATCGGCTATCCTCTTTTTATTTATATAATTTACACTATGTGGAGATAAGGAGGATCGAACTCCTGACCTTCTGAATGCCATTCAGACGCTCTACCAAACTGAGCTATATCCCCGTTCTGAATTTAAAAATAACAAATTGGATTTCTAAATTCAAACCAATATAATATATGATTTATATTTAATCCCAACTCCGGAGGAGTTGTATTTCAAATTAGCATTAATATTTTTCACACAATATCCCCTTTTTTGGATATTAATTTAGTCTTTAATTAATATTCTGAATATTTTATCTTCTTGTAGTATGTTAAACTTATCAAATAAAAGCATGAATAAATTTTACAAAGTAATAATAATTCTTTCTTTCATTTTCACATTAAGTCATTATGTTAACGCAGGTGACAGAATGATGTTGATTGAGTTTTTTACAAGTTCTACCTGCGGACCCTGCGCCGCAAACAATCCAATTATGACGGCATTCCTGAACTCTCAGGACCCGACAAAAATAACAGCGATTGGATTTCATATGAACTGGCCTTCACCCGGAAATGACCCGATGTTTTTATATAATCAGACCGATAATAACACAAGAAGATCTTACTACGGGATTAACTCAATTCCCGAAGGAAGATTTGATGGCATCATAAGTGTATTACCTAATTACACACAAGCAGCATTGCTATCATATTTTAATCAGAGAAAAGATATATTGAGCCCTGTTACAATAATTTTAACGGACAGTACCTATGCAACTGACAGCGTTTTGGTGCGGGCAAAAATATTTTGTGAAACATTTTTACCGAATCCGGTTGTAACAGTATATTTAGCTTTATCGGAAAACCATATACATTATACTTCTCCTCCGGGAACAAACGGTGAATCGGATTTTTATAATGTAATGAGAAAAATGTATCCTACCGGGGCAGGTTCTCAGGTTACATTATATCCCGGAACTTTTCAGATTATTGAACAGAGATTTAAAAAAGACCCGGTCTGGCAGTGGAGTGAAATAAGCCCTCTTGCTTATGTACAGGATGTGAGTAAAGAAATATTAAATTCTGCAAGAATAACAACGGATTTTACATTACTTGCTAATCCCGGATTCAGAGTTGTATCGCAGGGAGCTACCGGAACAGCAAATTATAAAATCAGAATCCCGGTTGCTGCAAGTTCATTCAATTCTCCCGTAACATTTACAGCCGCAGTAAATCCCGTGACGACAGGTGTCACAGCTGTATTTAATAACGGCAATGTTATAAGTAATTATTCGGATTCTTTAAACCTCCAGGTGAATTCAACAACTTCGGTTCCTGCAGGAGTATATAACGTAATTGTAACTGGTACAAGTGCCAACGGTAAGATTCATAAAATTTCGATGGACTATTTAGTTGGTAAAAATTATGTGACCGTTCGAACAAATTATTCGTCTCTCGATTTTAAGGTTAATAACGTAACATATACAAATACAAAAGCTTTCATCTGGGATTTAAATTCTCAGCAATCATTGGCTGCTATTTCACCGCAAACTTTTAATTCATTAAGATATGTATTTACAAACTGGAGCAACAGCGGTGATACTTCACAAACAATTACTGTTAATGCTAACACAAGTGAATACGTTGCGAATTTTAAACAGCAGTTCAGAATTATGTCCTATGCGGATCCATCCGGAATTCCTGTAACTATTACTAACGGAAACCAGTATACTGATTCTGCAAGTTCTGTAACGATTTCAGTGGCTCCGGTACAATTGCAATTTAATAATATGACTTATTATTTTAATCATTGGGTAGGTTCCGGTAATGGTTCATATAACGGTTCGAATTCAAGTTTCACTTTAACTGTTAATAACCCGATTAATCAAATTGCGATTTATGATACGATTAATGTTGGCATTTCGCAAATAAATTCTAATATACCCGATAAATATTGTTTATATCAGAATTATCCGAACCCTTTTAACCCGGTTACAAAAATAAAATTTGATATCAAAACAGCAGGATTAGTGAATATAAAGATTTATGATATTCTTGGAAAAGAAGTCAGCAGTCTTTATTCAGGATATTTATCCGCCGGAAAATTCGAAACAAATTTCAATGCAACAAATTTTGCAAGCGGAATATATTTTTACAAATTGGAAACTGCAAACTTTGTTGACATAAAACGAATGATGTTGATTAAATAATTTTTTATTTTTC
>Ga0182011_10000037_pt1 | contig 95279 bp, 93 predicted proteins | sample 711E1DmetaG_FD_120481 | JGI IMG/M metagenome (GOLD analysis project Ga0182011, IMG submission 120481) | Permafrost microbial communities from Stordalen Mire, Sweden - 711E1D metaG | ecosystem: Environmental > Terrestrial > Soil > Wetlands > Permafrost | place: Sweden: Stordalen | collected...
AATATCAGCCGTGGAAACGCGGGCCGTGGGTGGGCGCCAATTGGAGGTATGACAGCGGGCTTGTAGCGGGCCCGGTTCCCTGCTTTGGCGGGAATTGCGCGGGTGACCAAAGTGATCCGGGTTACATAAACGTTTCGGCGCTTACGCCCGATCAGCAATTCCAGGCGGGTCTGTTCTGCGGCAGCGTGGTGGCAGCCTCGCCAAGCGCAAGCAATCCGCTGGGAGTTCCCATCAGCGCGAACGGCTTGTGCCCCGCATCCCAGTATGGATCAACGCTCCTTCAGATACCGAAGCCAGGCACCGAAAACGACGACAAGAATCCGCCGCGCGTCGCTCCGCGTAACCTGTTTGACATTGCCGTCGGCGAAGACAATTTGTTCAACGGCGACCGGTACAAGTGGAGTTTGCGCTTCACGGTGATCAACCTGACCGACAAGACCGCGCTGTACAACTTCCTCTCCACGTTCAGCGGCACGCACTACGTGACGCCGCGAACAGAGAGCGTCGAGCTCGGCTTCCACTTTTAGCAGGACCGCCGCGCGAACACGATTCCCCAGGAAGAGAACCGATCTTCCTGCGGCTTTTCGTCAGCACTATTTCCGAAAAGCGACTACGCGTGTTGCAGGAATGGTGTCAACGCGTCGAGAAACCGATTCAGGAGGGCCTGTCATTTGAAGGGGATGGAATTTGCGCGCTTTGCGGATAGAATCAAGGGAACTATGAGCGCCCCTTCAAAGTCTCAGTCCACTCCAAAACTTCGCATCGGCATCGATCTTGGCGGCACAAAAATCGAATTCATCGCCCTTGAGTCCGATGGCCGCGAACTTCACCGCCACCGCGTGCCAACTCCACGGCATGATTATGACGGCACCGTGCGCGCGATCAAGGAAGGTGTCGAACTCATCGAGCACAAATTGCATCGCGACGCGACGGTCGGCGTGGGCATTCCCGGCACTATTTCCCGGCTCACGCACGCGGTGAAGAACGCAAATTCCGTGTGGATGATTGGCAAGCCGTTTGACCGCGACTTGGGCAACGCGCTACATCGCGAGGTGCGCTGCGCGAATGACGCCAACTGCCTGGCTGTTTCGGAAGCCACGGACGGCGCGGGCGCGGGCAAGCACGTTGTGTTTGCAGTGGTTTTGGGGACAGGTTGCGGCGGTGGCATTGCCGTGGATGGCCGCGTGCTGAATGGACGCAACGGCGTGGCCGGGGAATGGGGTCATACCGCACTTCCCTGGATGCACGCCGACGAATTCCCGGGACCTGCCTGCTACTGCGGCCTTCGTGGCTGCATCGAGACGTGGATTTCCGGCACCGGGTTGGAAGACGATTACGAGCGCGCCACCAAAACCCGTTTGAAGGGAAAAGAAATCATCGCGCGCTGCGAGGCCGGAGAAGCGGCGGCGGAAGCCAGCCTGGAGCGCTACGAGGATCGCCTGACGCGCAGCCTCTCGCAAATCGTGAACATCCTTGACCCAGACGTCATTGTTCTTGGCGGGGGTGTTTCGCAAGTGCCGCGGCTGTATCGAAATGTGCCGCAGCGGTTGAAGGAGTATGTATTCGGGAGAGAAGCCGATACACCGGTGCTGGTGGCCAGGCACGGCGATGCCAGCGGTGTTCGCGGCGCCGCATGGCTCTGGCCGCTCGAAACACGATAAACATTACTGTCGCGCGCCCAGCGTGCCCTTCGCTCCTGCCAGGAGAATGCGCAGAGGATTGGCTCTTTGTCTGCCCCTGATGTTGCGTTGGCGGCAGGATGCAACGTTGCGGCGCCACTCACAAAAGGAAACGCCCTCCGGGGATGCCGGAGGGCGTTTCTGGGGAAAGAGGGAATCGGGACAACTGTACAGCTAGACTCTACCGCGGCGAATCACTAGCAACATCAGGGCGAGCATGCCAGAAACGAGCAACGCCAAGCTGCTGGGTTCGGGAGTCTGCACGATGAACTCCTGCACCTGAGTCGAATTACTGGAGTTTAAGCCCACGTTGGTGACGATAAGGAAGTCGCTAGGATTGACCGTGGTGTAGTTGCTGGCGAGTTCCGCGTTGGGAAGCCAAGTTCCAACATCGGTGTAGCCCGCACTCGGATCCGTCAGGTCCCAAAGCGCGTGTTGGATGCTGACCCACTGGTTCTGGTCGGCGGGAGTAAACTGGGACACGAGCCAAGCCACCTCTTCGTAAAGAATGCTGGCGTTGGTGGTCGAGATCCCGCTGCCAAACCGCGTGTTAGAGAAATTGCTAGTAGAGATGGCCGTGCCTAGGTTGGTGACGTTGGCTGTCCAGGTCTGACCGAAATTTACCTCGTGCAGCACGTCGTCACAGAATAGCGTGACGGGCGCTCCGTTCATCGTGCCGTAGTACGGGCTCACGTAGTATTGGCCGTCACTCACGCCGTTGACGCCCGTGAACACCATATTCACCGGTGTGCCATCGGCATAAGCAGCACACGCCAAGAAGAGCGCCAAGCCTACCAGCCCGAGTACCTTGAAGAAGTTATTTCGCATGTGTCTCCACCACTTTCCCATTAGGTTTATGCAGGGCTGCGGTACCCTAGCCAAGAACAGTGCATGTTAGATGCCAGAAACAGCTTTTTCAAGTCACGGGAAAATAAAGGGTTATTTTGATCAAGATGGGCCTATTAAGGAGAAGTGTGACTTTTCTTGCACAGTTTCGTCCTTCTGGTTCCTAACACTCCACTTTACATGGGTTTACGAGTACTAATGGTAGTAGTTCTGTTACAGACTTGCTCTGAGGGCTTGCTCGGCTCTCGCCGGAGTGAAGTTGGCTGCACCTCCGAACCAAAAAAGTGGTCCCGCTCCGGGGTGAGGCAGGGCCACATCCGATGCAGCATGCTGTCAGGAAGCCGGATCAGTCGCCACTCGCCGCCTTGCTCATCTGCGCAATCCATGCTTCCGAGCGTCGCTGCATCTCCTCTGGCGTGACGTCTTCCGCATGTTGGCCGAATCCCCACTGGTGGCCGAACAGGTCGCGGACTTTGCCATAGCGGTCACCCCAAAATTGGTTTTGGAGCGGCATCTCCACTTTGCACCCCGCCTTCACCGCACGGTCGTACAGCGCATCCACGTTGTCGGTGTAAATGAAGAGGTAAGCCGATTGCGGGGCATTGGGGTCCGGCGCATTGGCCATACCGGGAAATTCGTCACTCAACATCAGACGTGAATCCCCGATCAGCAACTCGGCGTGTCCAATGCTGCCGCCCGGCCCAGACATGCGGCCCAGTTCTTTGGCTTGAAAGACCTCCTTGTAGAAGTCAATCGCGCGAGCGGCGCCCTTACACACGATGGATGGCGTGATGGAATGGTATCCGTCTGGAATTGCCTTGACTGCACACATAGTTCCTCCTTAGAGAAAGTAAGATGAACGCGCAGGAGGTAGAAGCAGCGGGTCGGCAAACGGCAGGGAGCGCTGCGCGTGGAAACCCTGAATACGCTCCTGCGGCGAGCAAGTCAAGCAGGAACTTCGACGGAGGGAAAACGCGGCAAACTGCCCGGCCCAATCGTGAGGCCGCCAAGCGCAAGCTTTCAGTATTCCCGATAGAGCTGCGGAAACTGCTTCTTCAGGCCGGCAATTTTTGGCAGATCGTTGATCTGGATATAGGGACTATCCAGATGATGCTTCAAGTAGTCCTGGTGATACCCTTCCGCGGGATAGAAAGCCTTTAACGGAGCGACCAGCGTCACGATCTTCTGCGGGTAGACCTTCGCGGCGTCCAACTGCGCAACGTACGCCTGGGCAATTCGTTTCTGATCATTGCTTGAAAAAAACACGGCCGAGCGGTATTGTGGTCCCCAATCGGGACCCTGCTTGTCCAGCTCCGTCGGATTGTGCGCCACGGAAAAGAAAATCATCAGCACCTGGCCATAGGTGATCTGCGAAGGATCGAAAACCACCTTGACGCTCTCCGCGTGTCCCGTATCGCCGCGGCCCACCATTTCGTAGTGCGCGGTTTCCGCTTCGCCGCCGGAGTAGCCCGAGGTCGCGGAGATGACTCCCCTGGTGTGCTGATAGACGGCCTGCACGCCCCAAAAGCAGCCTCCGGAAAGAACAGCCACTTCCCGACTCCTTGCAATGGCTATTGGTTCATCCACTGCGGGTTTCGGAAAAGACGCGTTCGTGCGCGCTGCGATTGCGTCGGAAGCACCGGAAAAGCAGGTCAATACTCCTGCGAAAGATATCGTGGCGATGCAAAATCCGTGACCCAGCTTCATTTCTTTAACCCCGGGGCCCGCTGTGAGCTCAAACTGCTTGGCGATTCCTTGGATGCAGGAAAACATTTCTGGGATTCACGTCCGCGCTTGCATTACCATGCAGGTAACGAGCGCGCCCTCATCCCATCCGCACTCTTCATAAAGACTCCTTGGGGGGCTCTCCATGGAACCTGCGGCTTACCTGTGGCATCTTACCTGGTGTCCGACAAACAACAGACCTGGAGGAATGGAACGATGCGCACGCCGATCTTTCTCACCATCGCTTGTTGCACCGCCGTACTCGCAGCGAGCCCCGCCAGCGCCCAAGTGACCTACGGAAAGAAGCCGCAATTGCCTGCGCCCTTTACGACAAAATCGGCGGGCAACGGTCCTTCCGAAAGTAGGCCCCCGGCGGGGTTCCTGCCGAGCGTCCCTGCCGGATTCCACATCAATATTTTCGCCAAGGATTTCAAGCAGCCCCGGTTCCTCGCGGTTGCCCCCAATGGCGATATTTTTCTTGCCGATACAGGTGGGGGAAAAGTCGTTATTCTCCGCGATTCGCAGCGCACCGGCGGGGCACAGCAGCGGGAGGATTTCGCCCAAGGATTGAACCGGCCTTTTGGGATCGCCTTTCACGAGGACTACGTCTACATCGGCAACACCGGCGAAGTGGTGCGCTTTCGCTACGACAAGCTGACCTCCAAACGGCTAGGCGATGCCGAACACATCCTCGACCTGCCGACGGGCGGAGGACACTTCACGCGCACGCTGGCGTTCAGCAAGGACGGCAAGATTCTTTACGTGAGCGTGGGTTCCTCCTCCAACATCGACTTCGAGAAGGACCAGCGGCGTGCCGCGGTCCTGGTGTGCGATCCGGACGGGAAGAACTCGCGCATTTTCGCTAGCGGCTTGCGCAATGCCGTCGGCCTGGCGGTCGAGCCGCTGACCGGCGAGGTCTGGGTCAGCGTGAACGAAAGGGATGAACTTGGCGATAATCTGCCGCCCGATTACTTCACCTCGATAAAGGACGGCGGGTTCTACGGCTGGCCCTACAGCTATATTGGAGGCAACGTCGATCCCCGCGTGCAGCCGCAGAAACCCGAGCTCGTCGCCAAGGCCATCATCCCGGATGTGTTGCTGGGAGCGCACGTGGCGCCATTGCAGTTTGCCTTCTATACCGGCAAGCAGTTTCCGGAATCGTACCGTGGCGGAGCGTTCGTGGCGGAGCATGGCTCGTGGAATCGCGCTACGCGGGCGGGCTATCAGGTGGCCTTTGTGGCGTTCAAGGACGGAAAGGCTTCGGCAGATCCCGTGCCGTTTCTAACGGGGCTGGTGCCGGATCCCAGCGGCAGAAACGTGAATGGCCGCCCGGTGGGCGTGGCCGTGGCTTCCGATGGAGCGTTGCTGGTCAGCGACGATGGCGCAGGCGTGGTCTATCGCGTCAGCTACGCGCCCTGAGCGTTTCTCACCTGCATTTCGGCGGCGGCTCGCATCAACGAGCGCGTGTCACTGCACATTTAGTGTCAACAGAATCGGTGTCAACGGGAGCTGCTTGCTGGAGCCGCTGGGCGTCACCGTCGGCGTTATGGTGATGGCGGCGGCCCCAGATGGTGTTTGGAACTTAAAGGTGGCGCTGGCGACGGCACTATTCGCATAGTTGGGCGCGATCGCCATGGCTTGCACGGTTGTTAACGAATTCAAGGGAATCGCCGCCTGGTAAGTTGGAGATGAAGCCGCGGGGGTCGAGCCGTCCGTGGTGTAGTGGATGGATGCGCCAGCCGCGGCGTCCGTGATCGTCACGGACTGCGCCGCGGTAAACGTTCCACTCGAGGGCGTAATCACAGGCGTTGCCGCGCTCTGAGGTGGCGCCGGGCTTACTGACGGCGAAGAGCCGGCGCTGCCACAACCAATTCCCGAAAATACCAGCGCGGTCATTAACGTCGCGGCGGTTACGCTCGCCAGCCACCGTGGTGCCTGCGACTGCATCCTTGAGCGCAACGTCAGCGCAAACAGAAGCATCGCGGCGAAGAACGCCAGAGAGAAGCCGGGTTGCGGGCGCAGGCTGCCGGGAGATTGCCGCGGCAGCCCCGGAAATACCGCCGCCTGCGCAGGAGACAATGTTGAGATCGACACCGTGAAGGGAGTCGCGGCCCCGTTGGCCACAGCCACGCTGGCGGGAACCGTGCATTGCGCGCCAAAGGGAACTCCCGAACACGTGAAGGTTATTGTCCCCGTGAAATTAGGGCCAGGCATGGCCTGCAAATCGTAAGTGGCTGTTTGCCCAGCGGGAACGGTTGCCGTGGTGGACCCTCCGTTTGCGGAGGCGTTTAGCAGCACAGCGGGAGGCGCGTTACCGTAAAGATTAATGGTCTGCGGAGAATTGGGCGCGTCGTCGGCGATATTGACAAAGGCGCTCAGAACGCCGTTGTCGCTGGGGGAGAAGGTGACAGAAATCGTGCATGTGCCTTGGGCAGCGAGCGGAACTGTGCAGGTGTTCGTTTGGGTCCAATCCTTCGGGTAAGAGCCGGTCAAACTAATCGCTGAAATATGGAGAGTAGCGTTACCCGTATTGGTCAGCGTGATCACTTGCGGGGTGCTCGAGGTACCCTGCGTCTGGCTGCCAAAGCTCAGACTGATGGAGGACAAAGAGACCTGTGGCTGCGTCGCACTGCTTGTGCCAACCCCAGCAATGGACACTGATTGCGGGCTGCCGGGAGCGTTGTCTGTGATCTGCAGCGTTGCCTGAAGCTCGCCGGTGACTGCCGGGGTGAACGAGAGCGTGGCTTGGCAGGAGGCTTGTGGAACAAGCGTACTCGGGCAATTGTTTGTTTCGGAAAAACTGTGAGTGGCATCTCCGGCGATCGCCAAAGAGCTGAGGGACATCGTGACGTCACCAATGTTGCTTAAGGTTACCGTGATGGTCTGAGGCGAGGTTGTTCCGACAGGCGTTTGCGGAAAGGATCCCCCACCCGATATCTCCAAATAGGGGCCAGAGGAAGCCTGAGGATTGGTGTTGGTGATGTATAGTCCGGTCTCATAGTAGTTCGATGAACCGTCGGTGAAGGGTGAGCCCGAAAGTTCGGTGATCGTGCCGGCGGTTGGGTCCGCCTGGAAACCGTGCACGGAACCATTGAGCAATGTATAGAGATATGAGCCTTGCGGGTCAGCCACGGTCCACTGGCCAAAGGGAAACGCGATTTGTGTGGAACTACTCAACTGCGTCAGCGCTCCGGTTGTCTGATCAATGGAGTAGGTATTGAAGCTCGGAGGCGCTCCACCTACGTTGACATACAGGAAATTCCCGCTGGGATCCGCAACGATGGCATGCACCATCGTATAGTTGACAAAGATCGCCGTGGTTGCCGCGATGGATCCATCGGCCGGCGATAGCTGAAAGGACGACAGCCAGCTATTGTATTCGCCATAAGCCTGAAACAAAAAACGCCCCTTCGGATCCATCGCGCTGACTAGAGAGGGCCCGGCCGTATCTACCTCGCTCAGATTGTCGAGTTCGCCGGTATTCCCATCTATATCGTAGACATCAAATCCCGCATAGAGATTGTCGCTATACGGACCCAGCGCGACGTAGAGATGCCGCCCGCTGGGTTCCACGAAGAGGTTTGTCGGCTGCGCGGTGAAATCAAGGGACCACTGGGGACCGAGATCGAGCGTCGGACCCAGGGTGGCATTGGAAGTATCAATCACAAAGGGGGTGATGGAACTGTTGCCATTCGGATTCCCCGGGAAATCACCATTCTGAAAACCAACATACACAAATTTTCCAGTGGGCTCAGTAGCGATTGAGAGCGGATTGGACGGAGCCTGCTCCGAGCCGGGAATGGGAATATAGGAAATGGGAGAATGCGGCACTTCCGTCAGCGCGCCACTGGCCGGATCGATCGCATACATGGCGATGCTCGTGGGGCCGGCGACAAATAGAAATTTACCCTGTCCGTCGACCGCCATGGGTGCGGCGTTATGCGCGGGAAAGGGGCTGGAAGGGATCGCAGTGAGGGAACCCGAAACGGAGTTTTTGTCGAATCCAGATATGACGGCCACACTGGGATTGTTCGTGCCAGTCCCCGTGGCATACACGTGTTGCTGCGGTGTTTGGCAAATGCCCAGACTCGCCATGCCGAGTAGGAACATTAGCGGGGCGCACTTCCGAAAAGCAAATCGCAAGAAGAGGCAGGACAACGCTTTCATAGCGCGCTACTCCTGAACAAAAAATAATGATTGGGCCTGAGAGGGAACCGCTATGACGGTAACGTGATGTGGTTAGGTCGTCAACCTGGATTATGCAATGAGCAACGTAAAAGAAAGGGAAGACCTGTTCCAAAATGGAACAGGCCCCAATACCACCCACCACCTCCAATTGTTAATAACTGTTAATGTGCAATTCCCGCCCTTTCGGCTACTGTCTTCTGCTTATGCCACCATTCACGCTTGATGTTGAAAAGACTGCTGGAAGTACCGCTGACGTCACGGTGTACCAACTTAAAGGGAAGCTAAGCCTGGAGACGGTTGCGGGCTTTATCCCGCGGATGCGCCAGGAGAGCGCAAGGCGCGTGGTTCTGGACATGAGCGGGGTGAATTTCCTGGATTCCGCGGGAGTGGGCGCGCTGGTTTCGCTGTTTGTGAGCCGGCGGAATCAAGGGAAAACCTTTGCGCTGGCAGCCCTGACTCCGCAAGCGACGGCGGTGGTTACCGTAGCGGGATTGCAGAAGCTACTGCCGGTGGCGAAAACCGTCGAAGAAGCCTCCGCAGGCGGATCGTAGCTCTCCGGGAATTAGGGCAAGCAGGCAGATAACCCTCCCCGCCTGTACACGTCATCAGAGAAAACGCAGTCGTTCAGTGCGGCGACCAGTTCGGATGGCTGGTGAACAAGCCATCGACGAAGCCGATTTGATAGGAAATGAACAAGCCGAAGCCCAGGCTCAGCACACCGGAAGCTGTCACCAGTCCACGAGTCATCCAGGCAAACCGCGAACCCGCATAGGTGAACGGCAACGAGAGCGCGGCCGTAATCAGGATCATTCCACCGACCGTGCCGACTCCGAAGATCAAAAGATAAAGGATGCCCCAGCGCGGGTTGTGAATCGTGGTGAGAACGAGAAGCGCGACGGCGGCGGAGCCTGCGAGGCCGTGCACAATCCCAATCAGCAGGGGCCGCAACGAATGAAATAGTCCCAGTTTGGCGAACGGGCTGCTCAGCCAGCTAGGCGCGGCGAGCGAGTCGCCGTGGTGTTCCTTGGCCGGGGCGTGCTCATGCCAGTGATAATGCAGGTGAGAACCGTGCTCATGAATGTGCGCATGCTCGCCGGTGACGTGAGGATGCGCGGGCGAGAATTTTTCACTGAGCCATTTGGTGACACCCGCGAGGTTTAGCACTCCGAGCAGAATCAGCATCAGGCCGACGGCCAATTCCATGGTGAGCCCGACACGCGGCGGAATCGCCAGATTGAAAAGGATGATCGCGGCGCCGACCACCAAAATGGTCAGCGTATGGCCTACGCCCCACAAGGCACCGATCAGCGCTGCTTTGGAAAGGGAGCGCTCGCGGGTCACGATGGTAGAGACGGCGATGACGTGATCCGGGTCCGTGGCATGACGCATACCCAAAAAGAACCCGATGACGAGAATGGCCAATCCGCTGATCATAGGTTGCCGGTGAAAGCCCGGCTGCTGACAGAATAATCGAGAACGCAGCCAAAGAGCGAATGTTTCCGCAGCACACCCTGCGGGGCGTCTATTCCCCTTTCAAAATGCGCATGAATTCCGTGGCCGCATGCGGGAGCCGCGCGCCGCGGCGCGTGATGATGTACAGATGCCGCGGCATATTCAGTTGGCGCAGCTTTAGTTCTTTCAGCCAGCCGTGCTCGATCTCCCAAGTTACGCACATCCGCGGCACGATGGCCACACCCATACCCATCTGCACAAAGCGCTTGATGCTTTCGATGGTGGGCATTTCGATGGGCATGTTCAGCGGCGTGTGATGCCGTGCAAACAGCTCGATCACCTTCCGGCGGAATGGTGATTCCACGATATGCGCAATGAAGGATTCCTTGCCCAGTTCTTCGATCTCCACTTCGCGCTTTTTGGCCAGAACGTGCTTGGGCGGCACCACCAGCGTCAACTCATCCTTTAGAATCTCCGTGGCCTGCAATTGCGTTTCGCGCGGCACAAACGAAACGGCGCCGAGGTCCAGGCGGTAATTGACTACCTCGTGCGGAATATCGCGCGAAAACATGCGATGCACGCGCACCTGCACGCCCGGATGCGCTTCGCGGAATTGCGCCAACGCGGGCAGCAACGCGTGAATGGAGCTTTCATTGACGCCCAGGGAAAGCTCGCCGCGCTTGAGTCCATCCAGTTCCAGAAGGCTCTTCTTGGCCTCGTCGCGCAGGTTGATCAAACGTTCGGCATATTCGCGCAACAGCGTCCCGGCATCGGTCATGCGCACAGGGCGGGCGCCGCGGACAAAGAGCGGCTGGCCCAGGGAATCCTCCAGCTTGCGTATGGCCAGGCTGACCGCGGGCTGCGTGCGGTAAAGCCGTTCGGCGGCGCGAGAGAAGCTGCCTTCCTTGGCAACGGTGAGAAAAACCTGCAATTCGCCTAGATCCATAGCGTTAAAGCCTCTTTTCGGGCGCGCAAAGGGACTGCCCGCCGCGCTGGGGATGACGGGGGAGACTGCCGTCTCCCCCGTCCCGTCTTCCGCTAGTATAAGCCAGAATTATAAATTATAGAACCAAGATAAATTGGACTAAAGCCCCCCCGGCGTGCGTTACTGGAGTTCCAGCTTTGGGGGTACACATGAGCCACGTACGCATTTTCGATACGACCCTCCGTGACGGTGAACAGTCGCCGGGCTTCTCCATGAACACGGAAGAGAAGATCCGCATGGCGCACCAGCTCGCTGCGTTGGGTGTGGACATCATTGAGGCCGGCTTTCCGATCGCTTCGAAGGGCGACCTGGAAGCCGTGCTGGCCGTGGCCAAGGAAGTGCGCGATGTGCCGATCGCGGCGTTGGCGCGGGCTCGCCAGGACGATATCCTTGCCGCCGCGGAAGCGTTGAAGCCGGCGAAATACCCGCGCATGCACGTCTTCCTGGCTACCTCCGACCTGCACCTGCAAGCCAAGCTGCACATGACGCGGGAGCAGGCGCTCGAGGCCATCGGCTCGATGGTCAAGCTGGCGCGGAATCTCGTTGCAGAAGTGGAATTTTCCGCCGAGGATGCCGGGCGCACGGAAATAGAATTCCTGTGCCAGGCCTGCCAGGTCGCCGTGGATGCTGGCGCCACGGTTTTGAATCTGCCAGACACGGTGGGCTACGCCGTGCCGGAAGAATATGCCGAGATGTTCCTTAAAGTCCGCGAGCACCTGGGCGATCCCGAGCACATCATTCTAAGCGCGCATTGCCACGATGACCTGGGTCTTGCGGTGGCCAATTCGCTGGCCGCCGTCCGCGCCGGAGTGCGCCAGATTGAGTGCACGGTAAACGGCATTGGCGAACGCGCGGGCAACGCCGCCCTCGAAGAAGTGGCGGTGGCGCTGGCGGTGCGCAAGGAAAGCTTTGGCGTGGCCACGAAACTCAAGCTGAACGAACTCTACAAGTCCAGCCGCCTGTTGACGCAGATTACCGGGGCGCAAGTGGCTCCCAATAAAGCCGTGGTGGGTGCAAACGCGTTCGCGCATGAAGCCGGCATTCACCAGGATGGCATCATCAAGAACCCCCTGACCTACGAGATTATTTTGCCGGAGGCCGTGGGCGTGCCTTCGCGTTCGCTGGTGCTCGGCAAGCACTCCGGACGCCATGCGCTTCGAATGTCGCTCAAGGAACTTGGCTATGACCCGAACGATGCCGAACTCGCCGAATGCTACCGCCGTGTAACCACCTTAGCCGACGAGTCCAAGCAAGTGCGCGCGCGCGACCTGATGACCATCGCCCATGAAGTGATGCGCCGCAAAGCCGTGCCGGTGGCCAGCGAAGCCGCACCCGCGGTCTGACCCGCGCTACAATCTTTAGCAGGCTGCGGAAAAAGTCCTCCTCCTTAGGAGGCCGGGGCTTCAGTTTATCCTGAGCTTCGAAGGGCCCCGGCGTAATGCTGTTACGACCAATGGGCTTTAGCCCCTGAAGATAAGGTCTTTAAGCATTTCTCAGCAACCTGTTAGAACGGGGACCCCACGATGAAGTTGAAGAAGAAGATTGTGCTTCTGCCGGGCGATGGCATCGGCCCGGAAGTGACGCGCGCGGCCGCCAGCGTTCTCCAGGAATGCGCGCGGGAATTCCAGCATCAATTTGAGACGATCGAGCTGCCGATTGGCGGCGCGGCTATCGATAAGACCGGGAACCCGTTGCCCAATGAAACGCTGGACGCTTGCCACAAAGCCGATGCGGTGTTTCTGGGCGCGGTGGGCGGCCCTAAGTGGGATGCGCTGGCGGTGGGAAAGCGGCCCGAAACGGGCTTGCTCGATTTGCGGAAGGGGCTCGGCCTGTATGTGAATTTGCGGCCGGTGAAAGTGCTGGAGCCGCTGCGCAACATTTCGCCGCTGCGCCCGGAACGCCTGGGCGATCTGGACATCGAAATTGTGCGCGAGCTGGCCGGCGGGATGTACTTCGGCGAGCGCGGCAACGTGAAGGAGAACGGGGTCGAGCGCGCCTTCGACATGGAGTCCTACTCCACGCCGGAAATCGAGCGCATCGCGGCATTCGCTTACACACGCGCGGAGGCGCGCTCGCGCCGGCTGTGTTCGGTGGACAAGGCCAACGTCTTGACGAGTTCGCAGCTTTGGCGGCGCACGGTCACCGCGATGAGCACGGTGTACCCGGCCGTGAAGCTCGAGCACATGTACGTGGATAATGCCGCGATGCAACTCACGCTGCGCCCCACGCAGTTTGACGTAATCCTCAGCTCCAACATGTTTGGCGATATTCTGAGCGACGCGGCGGCTGCGCTCGTCGGCTCCATCGGCTTGATTCCCTCGGCCAGCTTTGGAACCAGCGCGCCGCTCTTCGAGCCCATTCACGGATCGGCGCCGACACTTGCCGGGAAAGACGCGGCCAATCCCATCGGCTCGATCCTCAGCGCCACGATGATGCTTCGCGATACGTTTGGCCTGGGCCTCGAAGCTGACTGGGTGGAACAATCGCTGGTGCGTGTCCTGGGCGGCGGCTATCGCACCACGGACATCAGCGAACCCGGCACAAAGACGGTGAGCGCTTCCGCGTTCCTGGAAGTTCTGCATCAGGAAATGCAGCGCACCTTCGAGCACGCCGAAAAATACGGCTGGGGCGTCTAGGGCTAATTTCCCTTCATACTCGAGTCCTTGTGGTTCAAAACAATTCCAATCCCTGCGCAACACAATTGGGTAATAGGCCAGTTTCCGATTGCACAACCACATGTCCACTGACAATCAGTTACGCTCATCCGGGTTTGGTCGAATAGAGGGAAGGCCCTCTTCACGGCTGCAGTGACGTAAACTCTCGCAAAAGAGCAAGCACGACCTGTTGCTCGGCATCGGTTTGGAATCGCTCAATTACTCGCGCTGTGACCAAGAACTTGGCAACAGTGGACATGTTTATAACAGCGATGATTTCATGCTCCGGGTAGTTTGGCTCTAGGTCATTGCCCTTGAACTGCCTTTTCATTTGCTCCATACCCATGTGAACGGCGCTGTGCATGAAGTTCATTATTTGGTCGTATAGTGACTTGAAATCGCCGCCCAACTGAAAATGATTGTCCACTTTCTCTGGGTGTTTGAAGAACTTTGTTCTGAATTTGTCAGTGCGCATCTCCTCGATTACTTGAGGGTCGCCCATAGCTATCAGGTGAACGCGCACCAGCGTCTCACACACGGGTCGGAGAAGTGAAAAAGCGCCCGCAGGAAAATTGTCGCGAAAAAGTGTCAGGAGAGAATTGTGCACGCTTGCGTTGATGGCCCGCTGGCTGGCAAGCATCCAGTCCCCGTCAGTTTTGATAGGGAATCCACTCGGGCGTGCAACCAGATCATCAAGTTTGTTCGCGAACTCAGATGAGACGCGCAGGGCTTCAGTTATGTGGTCAGTGACCATGTCGTATTATAGCCGCTCGACCTGTTATCGGAGATTCATTTCAGTCCCACGGCTCACCTTCCGGGTACCATAGACGGTTTGCAGTCTGCCGCCGCTCGCGTGGTGCCTGACAAGCGCAGCAATTGGAAGGTGCCCCACTGTTCACAATTGCTTTCACCGGACAGGGACATGACCGTGAACGGGAGGAGCGTCGGAGCGCGCGTTAGCCGCGCAAGCAGGTTGCGGGAAGCGCGTGGGAATGCTAATTTTGATGACTCCAAGCGGTCTGGGCGCGCTTGTGGGGCCTGAGCAATGGGGGGGAGCGGCCGGGCCACAATTCCGGACCAGCACACAGCGCAGCAGCAAACGCGGCCGAAATTGTGTAGGATTGCAGAACGCCCCTGTTCCCGAGCGGTCGAGTCTCAAGAAAAAAGATGCCGGATCATTCTCCCAACCTGAATGGCAATGAAGCCGGGCGTGTGCGCGAGGTGAGCTACTGGCGCGTGGAGGGCTCGCTCTTCGAAATCAGCGCGCTGCGCAGCGTGGGCTTCTTCAATTGGCACAGTCAGAGTTTCCTGGATCGCTGGATTCGCCGCGGTGGCATGGCGGCGATGACACTGCTACGCCCGCCGGCTTATCTCTCCAGCCGCACGCTTTCCACGCGGTTTCTCCACAGTGTGCTGCGGGGAATCACGCGCGACCGCCTGGATCTTCTTGGCGAGGAATACTTCCAATATGTGCTGAAGCCGGCGATGCGGCAGGAAGCCGTGCAAAAGCTTGTGGATGCCGTGCGCAGCGGCGAGCGCGTCGTGCTGGTCGGACAGCTCCTGGAACATATTTTGCGGCCCATGGCGGAGTATTTCAGTGTGCAGGGCTTCATCGCCAACCGCCTGGAGTTCCGCGAGGGCGTGGCCACGGGGCGTTTGCGCGAGCCGGTGATCCGGCCGCGAGGCCCGTTCGCATGGCTGGCCAGCGGTTCGGCCGACGGGCGCCTTCGTAAGAACAAGCTGCTCTCGCAACTCGATTGGAAGAAAACGCCCGAGCTGCTGGGAACCACCGTGCAGCCCGTGGCGCGTCCGCGGCCACCAGCGGGGCGGCCAGTGGAACTGTTCAGCGATACGCCACGCGTCGACCGGCTAAACGTGCGCGAGACACTGGCCGGGAAACACATCATGCTGATCGGCGTGACCGGCTTCATCGGCAAAGTCTGGCTGGTGGACCTGCTGGAAAAAATTCCCAACATCCGCAAAATCACGCTGCTCGTCCGGCGCAACCGCACCACGCCCGCGCAACGCCGCTTCGAGAAAATTGTGGAGGAGTCGCCTACCTTCGACACCCTGCACGAGCGGCACGGAGCCCGCCTGGCGGCCTTCCTGCAAGACAAAGTGGAAGTGGTGGAAGGCGATGCCAGCCAGCCGGGCCTGGGCCTGGACGCGGAAACGCAGGCGCGGCTGCAGCAATCGGTGGACGTGATCGCAAACAGCGCGGGTCTCACGGATTTCAATCCCGACTTGCGCGATGCGCTCTCCTCCAACGTCGACCCCGTGAATCACATTCTGGAGTTTCTCCGCCATTGCGAGCATGCCGGGCTGATCCACCTTTCCACGTGCTACGTCGTGGGCATGAGAGATGGACGCGTGGGCGAAGAGCTGCGCGAAAATTACAACCCGGCGAACCACCCGGATTTTGATGCCGAGCGGGAAATTGCCTCGTTGCGGGAAATGGTGAAACGGGTTGAGGAGCGCGCGGAAAGTGCGGAATTAGCGAAGGCGTTGCGACGGCAGGCACTGGGCCGCAGCGGCGACCCCAGCAAAGTGGCAGCCGCGGAGCTCGACGGCGTGCTGAAAAGAAACCGGGCGCGCTGGGTGCGCAACCATCTCGTGCGCGCGGCGATGAAGCGCGCGGAACACTTGGGCTGGCCGAATACCTACACGTTCACGAAAAGCCTCGGCGAATCGTTGCTGGCGCAGCGCGGCCGCGGCCTGGCCATTGCCATTGTGCGGCCCTCGATCGTGGAGAGCTCCACGCGCTCGCCCTTCACCGGTTGGAATGAGGGGATCAATACCTCGGGACCGCTGTCGTACCTGCTGGGCACGAATTTCCGGCAACTCCCCTCGAACGCAAGAAAATGCCTGGACGTGATTCCCGTGGACATGGTGACGCGCGGGATGACGCTGATCGCGGCGGCGCTGGTGCTGCGGAAAAATGCGCGGCTCTACCAACTGGCCACTTCGGGGATCAATCCCGTGAACATGGGCCGCTCCATCGAATTAACCGGGCTCGCGCACCGCAAGCACTACAAAGCGCAGCCCGGAATCGATCACTGGCTGAAGGTGAAGCTGGAAACCATACCCGTGTCCAAGCTGCGCTACGAGCGCATGTCCATCCCCATGCAGAAGGCGGTGGTCTCTCGGATCAACAAGGTCGCGGCGATCTTGCACCTGGGCAAGCCGCCGCTGGCCAAGGCCGAGCGCGACCTGGGGCGCGCCGAAAAGCTCATTCAACTCTACGAACCTTTCATCCTGCACAATGAGCACGTCTTCGAGTGCGAGAATGCCCGCCTGCTCTCTGCGGCGCTCCCGCCCGAAGAGAAAGAGATGTTCGACTTTTCACCGGAAACGATTGACTGGTGGGACTACTGGATTAACATTCACATACCGGCGCTGCGGCGGTGGTGCTATCCGCTGATGGAAGGGCGGCCGCTGGAAGCGCGCGAGCCGCGGCTGCTCGATTGGCCCGCGGTTTCCACGGGAGCATCGGCGGCGACGCGCTAAGCCGCGACGCGATCCTCATATGGCCATTTTCCTGACGGGCTCGACGGGATATCTCGGCAGCTACCTGGTGGCGTCGCTCTTCACGGAGCACCCGGACCGCCTGAACCTGCTGGTGCGCGCGAAGTCGCAGCAAAAAGCCCGCGAACGCCTGTGGCAATCGCTCCAACTGCACTTCGCGTTTCCCGAATTCCTCGAGTATCTCGAATCGCGCGTGCGCATTTTCCGCGGCGATTTGACCGGCGAACGATTCGGCTTGAGCGACGAGGAATACCACGCGCTGGTGGATTCCACGGATTCCATCCTGCATTGCGCCGCCTCGTTGAACCGCAAATCCGAAAAGCAGTGCTTGAACGTGAATTTGCGCGGCTCGCTGGAAGTGATTCAACTGGCGCGGCGCGCGCAGAATCGTCACGGACTGCGGCGCTACTCGCACGTCTCCACCGTGGCGGTGGCGGGGAAACGGCAGAATGAAGTTGTTACGGAAGACGCTTCCATTGATTGGAGCCGCTCCGATTACGATCCTTATGCGCGCACCAAGAAATTCTGCGAGCACATGGTGCACCAGCTTCTGCCGGATGTGCCCCACACCATCTTCCGACCCGCCATCGTGATGGGCGACAGCCGCCGGCCAGAGACGTCCCAGTTCGACATGGTGCAGGCCTTCGCCATGCTCGCGCGGTTGCCGGTGTTGCCGCTGCGCCCCGGCGACAAGGTTGACATCGTGCCGGCGAACTATGTTGGCGGGGCCATCGTCAAAATTCATCAGATGGCGAAGCCCGGCTTTGGGATTTATCATTTGTCGTCGGGTACGGGCTCGCAGACCTACAAGGAATTGACGGACGCGCTGGCGCAACAGGGCGGCTGGAGCAAGCCAACTTACCAGCCGTGGCTGGGAGGCCCGTTCTCGAAGACGGTCAATTGGCTGGCGTTCAAGCGCGGCGCGGTGGGCTATGGCGCTTCGCTGATGAAAGTTTTCTGGCCGTACCTGGATTGGAATACGGTGTTCGATAATACGCGTGTGGTTTCGGAAATGGGTGAAGCTCCGGCTAAGTTTTCCAGCTACGCCTATCCGCTGCTGCAATTCAGCCGGGAAAATAAGTTCAAGTATCCGGAGAAGCCTTGGCCGGGGGATGCGGCCGGCCAAGCTGTGAAAAGTGCGGGGAGCGCGGGCGAATGACGGATTTTCTACTCGTTGCATGGGTCAGCGCGCTGATCGAGATCCGGCGTTTTGGCTGGATGTTCGGCCTCGGCAAGCGCTGGACACCGGGCGAAAAACTGAAAATCCTGTTCGCGGGCTACAACGGCACGCGCAACACCGGCAGCGACGTGCGCGTGCAGGAGATTCTGCGGCAGGTGCGCCACGTGTTGGGCGCGGAGAATGTCGACTTCAGCGTGATGACGCAAAACTTCGACCGCACCAAAGGATATTTCGAGGGCGCGCGGCAAGTGCACCTGCCGGACGTGTACCCGCCTTTTCTGTTCCGCGAAGTGCATGCGAATCACGGAGTGGTGGCGTGCGAAGGCTCCATGTTCAAGAGCAAGTTCGCAAACGCGCTGACCACGATGATGATCGGCTCTTTGGGAATAGCCTCCGGTGAGAACAAATTGTCCGTGGCCTATGGCGGCGATGCGGGCCACATGGACGACCTGATCAAGCAGATGTGTGCGCGCTACACCAGGGAATCGCTGGTGATCACACGCAGCCTGGAATCGCAGCAATTGCTCAGCGGGATGGGCGTGCCGAACGAATTGGGCGCGGACACGGCGTGGACCTTTGAACCGCATCCGCCGGAATACGCGCGCCAGGCCTTGCGGGAAGCGGGCTGGGACGAAAAGACGCCGATCCTTGCGCTTTGTCCCATCCATCCCTTTGTGTGGCCGGTACGCGCGTCCATCGGAAAATATCTGGCCCGCGTCACCACCGGTGCCTATAAGGACAGCCAGTACCGCACCGTCTATTTCTTCGAATCGGGCGCCGAGGTGGATCGCAAATTCGCGCACTACGTTTCCGGTTACGCCAAGGCGGCAAAGGCGTTTTTACAGAAGCATCGCGTGTTCCCGATTCTTGTGGCCATGGAACGTCTGGACGCGGTGGCTTGCCGGGAGATCGCCAAGGAAATTCCCGGCACGCCGGTGCTGACTTCGGACGATTACGACATGTTCCAGTTGGTGTCCATCCTGCGCGCGTGCACGTACGTGGTTTCCTCGCGCTATCACGGGATCGTCACTTGCATGCCGGCGCAGGTGGTTTCCGCGGGCGTGACCATGGATGAACGCATTCGCAACCTCATGCGCGAACGCGGCCACCAGCACTTGCTCCTGACCGTGGACGATCCCGATCTCGAACCAAAGCTGCTGCAGGTGATGGAATCGCTGGTGACGGAAGCGGAAGCCATCCGCGAAAACATCGGCAAAACGGTGGTGAGCAATCTGAAAGCCATGGCGCGCATGGCCATTTTCATGGAAGATGAAGTGCGCCGCACCTATCCGGAGTTTCCGCTGCGGCGTGGCGTGGTGAGCTGGGAAGACAATCTGCCGCCATTGAGCGAGAATCTGCGTAAGCTGGTGGAGACATACGATCGCACGCCCGCGGCATTGGCGGCGGGCCGCTGAACATTCATGACGAATTTCCTCGAAAACGTTTTTGCAGAGCTGCAAAAGGCGGCGGAGCGCGTGGTGCTGCGCGAGGTCCGAGGCGATAAGTTCGTCAGCGTCTCGGGCAGGGAATTGCTCGACCTCGTTGCGCGCGCCCGCGCGTATCTGCGGCAGGCGGGTGTGCAGGCCGGGGACCGCTGCGCGCTGCTGGGGCCGAATTCGATCCGCTGGGTCGCATTCGATTTGGCGTTGATGGCGGAGGGCGCGATCGTCGTGCCGCTCTATGCGCGGCAAGCCGCCAACGAACTTGCGGGCATGATGAAAGATTGCGGCCCGCGGCTCCTGATCGTAAGTGATGCGGCGCTTGGCGAAGCGGTGGCCGCCGTATGGCCGCAGGCGCCGGCGCGCGTGACGTTCGACGAGGTGCTCCAGAATGTTCCCGCGGGCAAGGGCATCGCGGCCGCGCCCAACCCGCTGCGCTCTGAAGATCTCGTCACGATCATCTACACTTCGGGCACATCGGGCGAACCCAAAGGCGTCTGCCTGAACGTGCGCAATCTGGATCACATGCTCGCTTGTACCACCGAGCGCTTGGATCAGTTGATGGGCGCCACCCGGGAGCCAGATCGCGTCTTTCACTATCTGCCGTTCAATTTTGCGGGGTCGTGGATTATTCTTCTTTCCTGCATGTCGCGGGAAAGCGCGCTGACTCTTTCCACGGACCTGAACCGCCTGGCCGATGAAATCCGCGTGGCCTCGCCGCACTACTTCCTGAATGTGCCCACGCTGCTGGAGCGGGTGCGCCGGGGCGTGCTGGACGCTATTGCGAAGCGGGACACCGCGATCCAGAAAATCTTCCGGAAAGCGCGCGAAGCGTGGGAACGAGGGCAGGAGAACCAGCAGCGCGTCTCAGATGCCCTTTGGCTGTTTCTGGGGCGAAAACTGATTTTTCGAAAGATTCGCGCGCGCTTCGGCCCTCATCTGCGCGCACTGATTTGCGGGTCCGCGCCGCTGGCCCCGGAAACGCAGCAGTTCTTCCAGATGCTGGGCATTCCCGTCCTGCAGGTCTACGGACTGACAGAGACCACCGCTATTTGCACCCTGGACGATCCGCGGATCGCCGCGGAGCCTGGCCGCGTGGGGGAAGCCATACCGGGGATAGAGATGCGCAGCGGCGAGAACGAAGAAATCCTGGTGCGCGGCCCCAACATTTTCCCGGGCTACTGGAACCGCCCCGTGGAAACGGAGAAAGTCCTGAAAGACGGCTGGTTTCACAGCGGCGATCAGGGCGAGGTAAATTCCCGCGGGAACTGGCGCATCAGCGGGCGCATCAAGAATCTGATCGTCCTGAATTCCGGGCACAACATCGCGCCGGAGCCGATCGAGGAGAAGCTTGCGCAACTCCTGCCGGGCGCCCCGCAAATTGTGTTGGTCGGGAACGGGCGCGGGTACTTGTGCGCACTCGTCACCGGCGCCGTGGAAGCGAAGACCGTGCAGTCCGCGCTGGACATGGTGAATTCGGAATTGCCGCATTACCGGCAGGTGCGCGGCTTCACGATTTTGGCCGAGTCGTTCACGCCGGAGAGCGGCTTGCTCACGGTGATGGGGAAAATTCGCCGGGATGCCATCAATGCAAAGTACAGCGAAGAGATTGAGCAGATGTACCGCAAACAAGCTGCGGCGTCGGGCGGGAACGCATGAGCAAAGGGCGAACCAGCCGAAACGCGGTGAAAGAGTTTCGCGGCGAGGCGCTGCGCTGGGAATGGCGCGATGCCGTCGTGGAGCTGACGCTGGACTTCGAGCCGCTCAATGAAATTGGCACGGTGATGCTGGCAGACCTGGAGAAGTTCGTGGCCGCCTTCGATGGGCTGGCTCCAATCACCAGCGCTTGCGTGATCGCCAGCGCGCGGCCCGGCGGTTTTTGCGCGGGCGCGAATTTGAAGGAGCTGTATCAGGACGCATTGCCGCTTTCTCCGAAAAAACGCGCGGCGGGCATGCGCGCGTTCCTGAAGCGTATCCATGCGGTGATGAATGCGCTGGATGCGGCGCCGTTCGTAACCATCGCGGCGGTGCACGGACTTTGCATGGGCGGCGGGCTGGAACTTGCGCTGGTTTGCGACTTGATCGTGGCGGACAAAATGGCGCGGTTTGGCTTTCCGGAGCTGCGCCTCGGCTTGATCCCTGGATTTGGCGGAATTCCGCGCTTGCGGCGCGACGTTGGCAACGGCTTTATCCGCGATCTGCTGTTCACCGGCCGGACCGTCAAGGCCGAAAGCGCGCAGCAGGCGGGCCTCGTGTCGCATCTCGCGGGCGAAGGCTACGCTTTGCAAGTGGCGCGATCCATGGCGCAGCAGGTGACGAAATTCGACGCGGAGACCCGCGTGGCGGCGAAAAAGTTCCTGAAGCCGATCCCCTATCAGGAATTGCGCAAAGAAATCGACCTTTTCTGCACATTGTTCAACCGGCCCGTGGTGATGGAAAGTTTGCGGCGCTTCGTCGAAACCGACGACCCAATGAAGCATTTGCCGGTGGCGGAGCGCGCCCGAAATTCCTGACAACCGATCGTTGGCGAGGTGCAAATATGAACGCTCCCACGAGAAATCTCGTAATCTACGGTCTGGGGAACCCGCGGCGCGGCTGAAAATCTCCGAACACACAGCCAAATTTCATGTGGCGTCGATCCTGAGGAAACTTGGCGCCGAAACGCGAATCGAAGCCGTGGCGAACGGGATGCGACGTGCCTTGATTTTGCTGTAGGCACGCCACGTTTTCCTTCTCTCCCGGGGAATGATAGATTGAGGCAATATGCGCACATTGGAACAAACTACCCGGGAGATTTTGGACTTGGCGACGAAGCAATTTAAGCTGCCGGAAGGTTCGCTGAGCGCCGGGGATGACTTCTATAAGAAACTTGGGATTGACAGCCTGCAGACGCTGGACCTGCTTTCGCGGCTGGAAAATCACTTCAATATCGAATTGCCCGATTACGAAGTTCAGGGAGTGAGCGATTTCAAGACGCTCGCGGAACGCATCCAGGCGCGCTTGTAGCCGCAAGATTTTGACGCAGGAACATAGGCGACAGCAGTGGGGCGTCTGATCAAGTTCAATTCGCGTTTTTTGACTCATGCAAACCAACGCTTTATCCTTTAACATCCCCTGCACGGAGAACTCTCTGCCTCTTTGGCAGTACGGTCATTCTGCATGCTGGATTTGAAAAAATACGCGTCGATAGGCGAAGCGCTGCGAACGGCTCTGGAAACTTTTCCGGCTGAGGTGTGCCTGTTCGAATCAGACCGCGGTGAAGAGAAAGAACGCCTATCGTACCGGGATTTCAAAGAGCGCGCGCTGCCCTTCGCGAAAGCATTGCAGGAGACGGGTTTTTCTGCCGCCGACCGCGCTTCCATCATCATGACGAATCAGTCGAAATGGCTCATTTCGGCGTATGCGGTATTTCATGACGGCGGAACGCTGGTGCCGCTCGATTACAAATTGAAGCCCGAGGAGCAGTGGCAGTTGCTGAAGCACTCTGGCGCAAGCGTATTAATCACGGAGTACGGCATCTGGCGGCAACTGAGCGCCTCTCCGGGGCGCGCGGGAGCCGCAAACGTAAAAACTATCTATGTGACGGAAGCGCCGGCCAATGCCGATCTGGCCGGCGCGCGGCGTTGGGAAGAGGCAAAAGGAAACGGCGAGCCCACGTTCGTGCCTCGCCAGCGCGGTGATCTCGCGTGCATCGTCTATTCCTCCGGCACGGGCGGAAGCCCCAAGGGCTGCATGATGACGCACGAAAATTACCTGGAACAGTGCATGTCATTGACGGCATGGTATCCGTTCTGGCCGGGCGTGCGTTACCTGAGCATTTTGCCCACAAACCACGCCATTGATTTTATGGTGGGATTTTTGGGGCCGTTCACCTGCGGCGCCGCGGTGGTGCACCTGCGAACGTTGCGGCCGGAATACGTGCGCGAGGCGTTCGCGAACTATCACATCACCTATGTGAGCCTGGTGCCGCTGGTGCTGAAAAATTTGCAGAAAGGACTGCAAGCGAGGTTCGACGAACTGCCGCCGCTGCGCAAACGTGTTTTCCAGGCGCTGCGAAAAATCAACATCGTCTTGACGAAGCGCCGCTCGCGGCTGCCCATCAGCCGCCGCCTGCTCCAGCAAGTACACGCGGCCTTTGGCGGGCGCCTTGAAGCGATTATCGTTGGCGGAGCCTTCACGGAGCCGCAGACGCTGCAATTCTTCTACGACCTGGGCATCCCCGTGGCGAACGGCTATGGACTGACCGAAGCGGGAACCGCGGTCACGGTCAACGATCTGAAGCCCTTTCGCGCGGACACGGTCGGGAAACCGCTGCCCGGCATGGAAGTGCGCATCGTCAATCCCGATGCCGATGGGATTGGCGAAGTGGCTGTGCGCAGCAAAACGGTCATGGCGGGCTATTTGAACGAGCCGGAGATGACCGCGGAAGCGATTGTGGACGGCTGGCTGATGACTGGCGATATGGGCCGGTTTGACGGCCGCGGGCACTTGCAGCTTTTTGGCCGCAAGAAAAACATGATCGTGACCGAAGAAGGGAAAAACGTTTACGCCGAGGACGTGGAAAATGCGTTTGAAGGGTTGAAGGTGAAGGAGTTCTGCGTGTTCGCCGCGAACTTCATCTGGCCGCGGCGCTCAATGGTGGGCGAACAATTGGTGTTGGTCGTCCATCTGGAGCCCGGCCAGGCTTTCACCGGCGAATTGCGCGCTGAAATTGCCGCGCGCAACAACCGCCTGATCAACTACAAGCGCGTCCATGGCATCGTCGTCTACCCCGAAGATTTTCCTCTGACCACGTCCCTGAAAATCATCCGCAAGGCTCTGGCGCAACGCCTGGCCGCACTGGACCGGAACAATGCCGTCCTGCCGATTTAGCCCTGGAAAAGGTAGAATCCCCTTACCGGAAGAACCGTGAGAGAACGCTTTCTTGCCATTGTGAACCCTGCGGCCGGCCGCGGGCGTACGGTGAAACTTGCCGGAGCGCAGCTTGCGCGCCTGCGGGAGGGCGGCCTGCGTGTGGACGTGATCGCCTCGACCGGGCCCGGCCATGCCGCCCAACTGGCGCGTGAAGCCTATGAACAGGGCTATCGCCGGTTTCTCGCCGTGGGTGGTGACGGCACCGCGCACGAAATCCTCAATGGAATTTTCGGGCGCGAAACGCTTGCCGAGCGAATTGAACTGGGATTTTTGCCGCTGGGTACCGGCAACTCGTTTCTCCGCGACTTCACGAAGGATGGCGCAAGAAGCTCCATCGAAGCGCTGCTCGCGGGCCGCAAGCGCCGCGTGGATTTGCTTCGCCTGCGCCACGCCACAGGAACTATTTATTCCTTCAATCTTTTGAGCGTGGGATTTACCGCGGACGTCGGCGCGCTGGCCAACCGCGTCTTCAAGCCCTTTGGGCACTTGGGATATCTCCTGGGCGTGTTCGTCCGCGTGGTGCAACTGAAGCGGCGTGGATTCCGCATGCGTTCCGATGCCGATGAAAGTTGGGACGAACGCCGCTGCCTCTTCCTGACCTTCAACAATAGCAAGTACACCGGCGGCACCATGATGATTGCGCCACACGCCGATCCGACCGATGGTTTGATCGAATACGTGCGCTGGGGACCCATCGGCCGCCTCGGCCTTCTGAAGATGCTGCCGCGCCTGTACGACGGTACGCACATCGCGCACCCGCTGGCGGAGCGGCGCGCGGTGAAGCACGTGGAATTCGCGCTGGATGCGCCGGTGGACGTGATGATCGACGGCGAGATCGTCACGCTGGATTGCAAAACGCTGGATATTCTGCCGGGTGCGATGGACGTCTACGTATGAAGAAAACCTGGGAGGTGGTGCGCAGCATTTTTCTTTGGGGAATGAGCTGGCTGCATTTTCTGATTAGCGTGCCGGTATTGATCGGGCTCGCGGTGATCCTGGATCCGCGGAAGCACGATTGGCTGCAGCGCGGACTTTGCCGGCGTATCGCCTTCTTTTCGGGCGCCAAGGTAAAAGTAGAAACTTCCCCGGGCTTCGACGCGCAACGCACCTGTTTCTTCATGGTGAACCACGTCAATCTGTTCGACCCGTTCATCCTCTATTGCGCCATTCCCCAGCTCGTGCGCGGTTGGGAGTTGCAATCTCACTTCCGCATTCCGATTTACGGCTGGCTGATGAAGCGCTTCGGCAACGTGCCCGTGCCAGCCGTGCGCGGCCCCAAGGACCTCAAGAGGTTGTGGCGCCTGACGCAGAAGGCCATCCACTCCGGCGTCAGCCTGATCATTTTTCCGGAAGCGAAGCGCACGCGCGACGGTCACCTGGGAGCTTTTGAACAGGGCGGAATTCGCATGGCCCAACAACTCGGCGTGCCCATCGTGCCCGTGAGCCTGGTCGGCTCGTTCCGCCATTTCCGCACCGGCGACTGGATCCTGCGGCCAACGACCATCACCGTGCATCTCCACGATATGATCGAAACAGCAGGCTTGAAAAAGGATGATTTGCCCGCCTTGCACGAGCGTATCCGGCAGGAAATCTCCGGTCCGGTGGAAGCCTGGCTAAAGGCGCAGTGAGCAGCCGCCAGTCAACACGGAAAAAACTCAGGCGAAGTTCAGAGGCTCAGTTTGACGCCGGGGAGGATTCGCCCCGCTCTGGTTTCCTGCCAGGTGAAGATTATTCGGTGGATGACGGTGATCGTCGAAACCACGGCAATCACCCACAGCACGGGCCCCATGCGATTGAAGACTCCTCCAATGATCAGGAGCACCATCCGCTCGGGACGCTCCATGAAGCCCACCTTACACAAAGGAATGAGCGATTCGGCGCGCGCGCGGGAGTAGCTCACCATCACGGAACCCGCCGTCGCCACCGCGGCCAGCACGACATACGGTGTGTGGCCGCTCACGCTGTAATACACAAGGAGTCCCATATAGAGCGCCATGTCCGCATAGCGATCCAGCGTGGAATCGTAGAAGGCGCCAAACGCCGTGACGCGATTTTGCCGCCGCGCCACCTGCCCATCCAGCATGTCCAGGAAGCCCGCGATGAAAATAATAATCGCCCCGGTGCGGAAATTGCCGACCGCAAAACTTGCCGCAGCGCCGAAGTTGACCACCAGTCCCAGAAAAGTGAGCAGGTTGGGGTTGATGCCGGTAGCCGCGAGCGCACCGACAATGCGATCAAGCAGCCATTTCCCGCCGGTGCCGATTGCCCCTGTGAACGTGTTCATGTCTATGCCAAAGGGGAATAATACTGCAGGCCGCCGCCGTAGCCAAATGGTGCGCGCACATTTCTGACACTATCCATGGGCGCGAGCCACAACGGCGTTGAGAGAGTTTGACTCTGTCCTTGACAATGACTTTATTAACTGCTACCTTTCATCATCCTGTATGAACTGCCGAATTATGCAGGAGATGTTCCCCTGATTGGAAGCGGCTTGAGCAGGGGGTAGAAACGTGAGCATCTTTTTCACGTCGCGCCAGCTAATCTTGCCAGCCATTAGTGCAGCGTTCGAAGAAGCCCTGTGCGTAGATCCAAAAACCTTAACTGACCTCAAGAAAGACGCCGCACTGAGAACTATCCAGCTTTGCCACGACACAGCCCGGGAGTTTAACGGATGGCGGTTTTTTGGTGCCATAGTCATTGCCCTTGTACTTCTATTGGGAGCAGTTTGGACCGGGAAACATAACCTTAGCGACATTTCAAAGACTCTTATGGATTGCTTCTCAGGATTCAGTGGCCTCGTGCTGGGCCTGTTGGGCGGGGAGGCGCAGACGTCTTAACCCGCCCCATCAAAACAGACAAGAAGGTTCGCAAAAGAGGAGGTTTGTATGAAGATAATGGACAAGGAAATTAAAGTGCTTAGGCGTGCAGAGGTCGATCTGGACACTGTACCAAAGGATTTGCAGGATGCGCTAAAGAAGCAATTCCCGGATCTAGATTTCACCAAGATAGATGTCCTTGACGCCAGGTGCGGCTGTAACGGGCGTTGTTATTGCCCTTGTGCATAGTGATGGACTAAAGCACCGCTTCCCGAGGGGTTAGTCTCTTTCCAGGGGAGTGACAATCACAGCCCGGACCAGACAAGCGGCGAACCGCTTGCCACACTGGGATTCTAAGCTGCATACGGGGTTATATGGCTACCATGACTAGCCTTAAACCGTCCACTTTCAACTGCACATGCAAGGTAGGCAACGCACTGATTGTATACAACACTTTTAGTCGTGGTCTTATAGAAGTTGGCCCCAAGATGTGCCTTGAGGTTCAACAATGCTTGGAGGACCCGGCTGGGGTTGACAATTCGTACCTCCATGACTTGCTGAGAGTCCAAGGATTTCTCCTATCCGATGAAACTGACGAAATGGCCGCGGTAAAGTATCGGTACTATGCGTCTCTTTTTGGATCCGCTGGTTCTGAATTGCGACTGATGATCCTACCTACCCTCTGGTGCAATCTGGCTTGTCCTTATTGCTGTCAGACAAAGCGCATGGGTTTCATGTCTGACCAAGTCAAGGACCAGCTCATTGACTTTGTCGATCACAAACTAAGCACGGTCCGGCGATTATCCATCTCCTGGTTTGGGGGGGAACCGTTGCTCTGCAAACCAGTTATATTTGATCTGAGCCAGCGATTCCAATCCCTCTGTGCCAAACGCGGTTGTTCCTACCGCGCAGGTATCACGACGAACGGCGTGCTGCTGGATAGGCAATTCGTTCTCTCCCTCCAGCATTTAGGGATAAAAGATGTACAGGTGACGTTTGACGGCTCCGAGGAAGAGCATAACAAGGTAAAAAGGTTACCTTCGGGAGAAGGAACTTTCAACCGCATCAAAGACAATTTTGAGTTCGCTTGCCAACATGCCCCCGCAGATGTGCTCCTGCTGTTGCGTATCAACTGTACAAGCGACAACATCGGCTCGTTACCGGCGTTATTCAATGCCTTTTCAGCGAACGTACGCCGCAGAGCCCAGGTATTCTTCCGGTTGGTTTATCCAGCAGAGGCGGCGGGTTTTGTCGATTTCTGCCCGAGTATTCCGGCTGGAACGAAGTTTTCGAAAATGGCGCAATTGTGCTTTGCAGCTCTCGACCAGGGCTGGCTCGTCCAGAACCCAACCTACAGTAGTCCAGTTTACTGTGAGGTGGATTATACGAATTTCTACCAGATCGGACCTGATGGGGATGTGTTCCTATGTTCCCATCAGTATACAAAAGACGACGCAATCGGGAACTTGTCCGACTGGCACAGTTTCCTCAAAACCCCCAGATATAAATGGTACGCTCTAAACCCTTTCGATGATTTTAAATGTCAGAAATGCCAGCTGCTCCCGGTATGCATGGGCGGTTGCAGGCTGGTAAGGTTCTCTGGTTCTCGTGAATGCATTCAAGAGACAGAGGATGTCCCGACGTTTGTTCGACTGATTCACCGGATTTCCGTTCTTGAAATCGAGCGCCACGAGAGCAAACAATACACCAACGGCCTGCATGCACCTTCACCGGCCTAGTGAGGTTACTCAGTCTCTCGGATCGCATCGCCGCACGGTTCTAATGTTGAGAGAGTGCTTGACGAAGACGAGGCGAATCCGTAGATTGCTCAAATCACTGGAGGAGTCCATGGCAACCGTCAACCCGGCGCGGCGTAATTTTCTTCTGCACATCGGCGGCCAGCCAACGGTTCTGGTGAGCGCCAAGGCATCGGACAGAACAGACCTACGTCTCTATTTTGACCAGGAGAATGGACTCTTGCTGCGACAGATCCGCTATGCCGAAACGCCGCTGGGGCGCAATCCCACGCAAATCGGCTATGCGGATTTTCGCGTGGCTGATGGCGTGAAGATTCCGTACAGGTGGACGCTGATGCGGCCGGGCGGAAGCTTCACGATTCAAATCGAACAAGTGCAGCAGAATGTTCCGGTGGATGAAGAGCTGTTCGTGATGCCCAGCGAGAAGCCAAGCCAATAGAACCTGAAACCCGAAGCTGACCAACTGCAGGCGAGGGCATCTTTTATTCCACGTCATCCTATTCCCGAAATTTGTCATTTTGACCGGAGGGACGGCGTTTTTGGCCGGCCCGGAGCGGAGGTACGGTTCTCCATCGCACGGTTTTTGTGCGATGAATCCCTCTGCAACTTCGGATTTCAGGTTCATAGTTTCGGGGGCGGGAATTCCAGAGAGAAAACTGGTGGGCCTGGGTGGACTTGAACCACCGACCTCGCCCTTATCAGGGGCGCGCTCTAGCCACCTGAGCTACAGGCCCGCATACAGCGTGGCAAACAACTCTTCTACTTTATCGTACCAGCCGATTCCTGGCAATTCGCTCGCTTTTCTGAAGTTTCCACGCCACGCCGGCAACCTTCTCACCCGCCAAGCGCCTGCAAAGCGACTCCCGCATCTTCCAACGCTCGGCGGACAGCCGCCGCAATTTGCGGTGCGCCCGGCGTGTCGCCATGAATGCAGATGGTCTCCACCTTCAGCGGAATCACCGCGCCATTTGCCGCCACGACGCTTCCCTCCTTGGCAATGCGCAGCGCTTGTGCCGCAGCTTCCGCGGGGTCGTGCAGCAGCGCGTCCCGGAACTTACGCGCGCGCAAGCTGCCATCGCCTTCATACTTGCGGTCGGCGAAGCCCTCCGGCGCCACGGCAAAGCCCGCCGTGTGAAATTCCTTCAGCATCACGGACCCCGCCAGCCCCACCAGTGTGACGTCCCGGCGCCATCGCGCCACGCCGTCGGCAATTGCCCGTGCAATCCCGCGATCCCGCGCCGCCAGATTGTAAAGCGCGCCGTGCGGCTTCACGTGGCCAATGTGTGCGCCGCAGCGGTCCGCCACCTCCGCCAGCGCGAGAATCTGTCTGTAGACGGATGCTGCAACCTCTTCGCTGCTCAACTTAAGCTCGATGCGCCCGAAACTCGCGCGATCTTCATACCCCGGATGCGCCCCGATAGCCGTGCCGCAGCGCTGCGCTTGCTCGATCGTCGCGCGCATCATCTGCAGGTCGCCGGCATGCCCGCCACAGGCAATGTTCGCGGAAGTGACTTGCCGCAGAATGGCTTCCTGGCTGCCGTCCGCCAGAGCTTCCGGCAGTTCGCCCACGTCGCAATTGAGATCCATGCGCATCACGCGAAAAGTCCTTCTCCCGAGTTCAAAAGCTGTTCCTGCGCGATCCACAGCGCCCGCGCCTCTTCCAGCGAAACGCGAACAAACGTGATTTCGTCGCGCGGCCGCAATTGCCCGATGCCGTGCAGATCCGCTCCGATCACATTGGCGATCTTCGGATAGCCGCCCGCCGTTTGCTGCTCCACAAACAAAATGATGGGCTGACCGGAAGGCGTCACCTGCACCGCTCCGAGCGAAACGCCTTCGCTGATCATCTCGCGCGTGGATTCCGGAGCCAGCGACGCGCCCTCCAGCCGCAATCCCAGCCGGTCCGAATCCTCGCTCACGCGAAATACGCTCTCGAAAAAGGCGCGTGTCGTTGCTTCCGAAAACCAATCCGCCTGCGGGCCCTGTGTCACGCGCAAAGACTTTCTCGGCTTCAGCGTCTCCAGCACCTGCGGCGAGATTCTTCTGCGGCGAATCCTCTCCTCCACCGCGCCGAATTGCAGTACATTGCCCTCGCGCAATCCGCGCCCCGCAAATCCTCCCAAGCCGCTCAGCAGATGCGTCGAAGCACTCCCAAGAAAGTGCTCCACCTGAATCCCGCCCGCGATGCACAGATAACAGCGCGCCCCGGTCCGCGTCAACCCCAGTTCGAGCGCACCCCCGGGGCGCACCGCGTGCGGAACCCACCTCTCGATCGGCTGGCCATCCAATTTCGCGCCGAAATCCGCGCCCGCAAGAGCAATGACCGCGCCTTCCGTAAACCTGTATCGCCCGCCCACCAGCGTCATTTCCAGCGCCGCCGCGCCCGGCTCATTTCCAATCAGCAAATTTCCAAGCCGCAGCGCCACCGCATCCGCCGCGCCCGAAGGCGAAACGCCGAGTGCACCATAGCCGGGCCGGCCCAAATCCTGCACCGTCGTCAGCAGCCCCGGATTTTCAACCAGCAGGGAACTCATCGCGACGGCCACGCGGAAAACTCTTCGCGCGTGATCGCGCGGAAACGCACTTCGTCCCCCACCGCGATCATTCCCAGCGGTTCGCGGTCTTTGCGAAACATTTCCAGCGGCGTTCGCCCGATCAGCCGCCACCCGCCGGGCGTCGCGAAGGGATACACCGCGGTCTGCGCTCCGGCGATTCCGACACTCCCGGCCGCAACCTTCTTTCTCGGCGTCGCCAGGCGCGGCGTGGCGATCTCCGGCGCCAAATCGCCCAGATAAGCAAAGCCCGGTGCGAACCCAAGAAAATAGGCGCGGTAGAGCCGCGATGTATGTAATTCAATCACGCGCGAGGCCGAGAGCTTGTGCGCCGCGGCCAATTCATCGAGATCAGGGCCAAACTCACCGCCGTAACAAACGGGTATCTCCACGGTGCGCGGCTCCGGCAACGCCATTTTCCCCGCGCGCTGTTCGTAGTGACGCAGCGTAGCCTCAACTTCGCGGTGCTCAACTTGAAAAGGATCGAAACTCACAAGCAGGGAACAATAAGCCGGCTGGAGATTGCGCACCCAGGCGAGCGGTTCTTCCTGCAGCAGCCGCAGCAGCTTGCAGGCGCGCTCGTGGCTCGCCAGCCCGATCTCCTCGCCGAGGTAGACGAGCACCGCCTGGTCGCTCGCCGCACGAAAGCGCACGTGCCTCTCCGTCTTACTGCACAAATCCGATGTTCGCGGCGGGCACGTTGCCTTCCGGGCCTTCCTTGATCGGTCCATACTGCGCTTCAAAGCGCGAGATGTTTTCGCCCAGCGCCCGCCAGATGCGTTTCGCGTGGCCCGGGCTGACGATCATGCTGGCCAGCAGCTTGCCCTGCAGCGCATTGGGGAAGACGTACACAAAATTCAGCGTGAACTCTTCGGCGTGGTGGTGAATCATCACCAGGTTGCTGTATTGGCCCTGGAGTTCCTTCTCGTCGGCCTTGATTTGAACCTGTCCCTGCGGCGGTGCCTGTTGTTCGTCCATGGCGTTTCTCCCGGAAGTTCCTCTCCAAGGTATCACAGCCCCCAACACTTCATGGGTTTGCCGCGCGGCTTGGGACCGGCCTGGCGCCGTGGCCTCACGTTGCCTTTTCCTGAAATCGCCCGCCAAAAATGGCGCGCTTCCCGCCACGGCTCGGTTGTGCGAAACTTTTTGCGTACCCATGACTAGCACCTCGCCACGGAGCCACACTATGCGCAAGTTTCTTCTTGCCTGCACGCTTGGTTTGATTTGCCTCTCAATTGGGTTCGCCGCGTTCCAGAAACCGAATTGGGCGATTCCCGAGGAAGAGAAGCAGCGCAAAAATCCCATCGCGCCGTCGCCAGCCGCGTTGAACGCCGCGAAGCAGGTCTATGCCGACCAGTGCGCTAATTGCCACGGTGACACCGGGAAGGGCGACGGCTCCGACGCCATGATGTACGACCCCGGCCCCGCCGATCTGACCGATGCCTCCCGCATGAACAAATTGACCGACGGGGAGATCTACTACCAGATCACTCAGGGCCGCAAGCCCATGCCTTCGTTCAAAAAGCGCCTGACGGAGGAACAGCGCTGGCAGCTCGTCCTGCTGGTGCGCTCGTTCGCCAGCGCTCCGGCCAAACATTGAACCACGCGCTGCGCCCCCCGCCAATCCCGGGAACGCCAATCTCCCGATTGGCGTCCTTGCCGTCCTTCAAACCGCCATTCAGGAGAATGGCGTTCCCAGGTCAGTTCGTGGGAATTGCCCCCCACCGTTCGCCCCGACCGCTCCGTGCGGCGGTCCGCCCTTGTCCTTGCCGTCATCCCGATCCCGCAAAGCGGGACAGGGAGCTGCTGTTCGCTCCTCTTCCGCGTCCTTTCTACTTTATTCCGCCCAAGGCCGTTGCCACTTCCTTCACGTCCGGCACCACCGGAATGTCGTAATTCTTTGCCCAGGCCACTTTGCCCTGCTTGTCCACGATGAAAATGGCGCGGCCGGTGATGCCTTTTTCGCCCAGGTACACGCCGTACTTTTCGCCCGTCGCGCCCTTGGGATGAAAATCCGCCAGCAGCGAATACTTGATGCCCATTTTTTCCGCGTAGGCCTTGTGCGACCACACGCTGTCCACGCTCACGCCGAGCACTTCGGCATCCAGCGTTTCAAACTGCTTCATCTCGTTCACGAAGCAGGCGTGCTCGTTGGTGCAGACCGGGCTCCAGTCGAGCGGATAAAACACCAGCACGACTTTTTTCTTTCCGGCAAAGTCCGAAAGCTTCACTTCCTTCTGGTTCTGATCCTTCAGGGTAAAATCCGGCGCAGTGTGTCCGACCGCCAAGCTCATAGTGTGTTCCTTTCCGTCGTTGGAATTGCCGCTCGCCGTGCGCCCATGCTGAGCCTTCGCGAAGTTGTGGATCGCTACCTCGCCGTCGCGGGTAAGTTCGGCCAGCCCGTTGCTCTCTCCGCCTTTCAGCTCAGCCCCACGGAAATCCAGGCGCTCTTCAACGTCCTCGACGAGGATTACCACCTCAGCCGCTTCCTGCATTTCTCCAACATCGAGGGCAAGGCCTACGTCATCAGCGGCGCCAGCGTCACCCACCTCTCCCTCGATTCCGGCATCCAGTCCATGCTGTAGTTGGTTTGCAGAAGGAAGAACAACGCTTCCGCTGTCTGTAGAGGGCATCTTTCCAGCACCGGAGGAGCGCCACAAGTTAGCCCCGTGCGTAAGCGCGGGGACCCCGCAAGAAAAGAACCTCCAGCGCCGGAGGTGCGCCACCCAAAATCGCTCAATCGTTAATCTGTCGGCCACCGGCCATCAGACGACGGCCTCGAATTCGGCCAGTTCGCGGGCATAGTCCAGGGAAGCGGCGATTTGCTCGCGTGTCAGATCGGGAAACTCAGCCGTAATTTCTTCAAAGGTCCTGCCAGCGGCCAGATAACCCAGCACCACGCTGACGGGAATCCGGGTTCCCTTCAGGCGCGGCTTGCCCCGAAGAATTTCCGGGTCGCTCACAACAAATTGTTTCCAATCCACCGGCATGCCCCGATACTAACGCCATTCCCCAGCAAAGGCAAAACGGGCAAGGACAGGAGCCTGGCGAGTGACAAAGACGCGGGTTGGTCTCCGGAATTTCGGCGCCGCGCAATAAGAGCGAAGGGTGGCACAGCCTTAAGCCGCAGAGGCAATCTCGGGTGGCCTACCCTTTGCAGGGTTGGCAAAGGGTAGGTCCGCTCTTCGCTCTGCTCTCTTCCTTCCACGGATCCTCGTACCAGATTCGACGCTAGTACCTCAAAATGTCTATTGACAATTGGTAAATAGTGTGGTAGGATGCATCGTGAATACTCGGCACAAGCCCGCCCGCGCTCCGCAGATTCCAAGCACACTCACTCTCTGCACCAACAGTGCGCATCCATATCAAAACAAAGGCTTTCTAAATCAAAACAGTGAGTTTTTAAGTCCCCTGTTTTCACATTGTTGCGCACTGTGGCGCCTGCAAACCCTTTGTTTTGTTATTGTTCACGAAAACTGGCGGGGGGAGGGGGGTTACTCCGCCGCCAACAGTTCCTTCCCGAATCGAGACAGGGAGCGCGCCGGTCCCCAAGAGGGAAGAGAGATCCCTCGCGTTGCTCCCTCCTGCGGCGGGCAGGCGGAATGACGGCGGGGAAAGGCAAGAAAACCCCAAGAACCGGTCTTCCCGGTGAGGAACCGGGACGCACACACCGCGGAAGACCGGCCACTACAGAACGAGCAGGGAGGCGCCGCTGCCAGCGCGGCGGCAATGAGTTCGGCTCTGGTTTCCGCTTCGTTCATGGTTTTCCGCCGGGAACGCCAATCTCCCGATTGGCGGTTCAAAGATCACTAAAAGCGCCATAAGTAATTGCGCATGATTCGAAACACAATACTCGCCAGGAAGGTCCATTTTCGAATCGATGCGCATCCAGTTGAGACACTGTGTTTAAAAGCGCCATTCAGGAGAATGGCGTTCCCGGGATTGGGGCCGGCGCTCAGGCGGGGATGGATCTTTCGAGGCGGCGGGCAAGCTTCTGGTGTTCTTCGCGGAGTTCCGCGGGCAGGCGGGGGCCGAATTTGGCGAAGAATTCGCGGCTGTCGGCCAGGTCGATCTCCCAATCATCGGCATCGACGCGGAAGAGTTCATTCAATGCTTCCCGCGCGATGTGCAATCCGTCCAGCGTCAGAGCGGATTTTTTCGGGACATAGCCAATCTCTGTTTCGCGCGCCTCTCCGCGTCCCTCGACGCGCTCCAGAATCCACTTCAGCACGCGCACATTTTCCCCATACCCGGGCCAGAGGAATTTGCCGTTGGCGCCCCTGCGGAACCAGTTCACGTGGAAAATCTTGGGCGGCTTGGGGATGCGTTTCCCCATTTCCAGCCAGTGGCGGAAATAATCGGCCATGTCGTAGCCGCAGAAAGGCAGCATCGCCATGGGATCGCGCCGCATGATGCCCACATCGCCCGTGGTGGCCGCGGTTGTTTCCGAGGCCATCGTGGCGCCAACGAAGACGCCATGCTGCCAGTCGAAAGATTCATATACCAGCGGAGCCAGGCGACCCCGCCGCCCGCCAAAAATAATCGCCGAGATAGGCACGCCCTCCGGCGCCTCCCAGTTGGGCGAAATGCAGGGAGATTGCTGCGCGGGCACGGTATAGCGCGCGTTGGGATGGGCCGCGGGTCCCTTCGAGAGGTCCCACTTCTCGCCGCGCCACGTCACCAGCCCTTCCGGCGGACCGCCGCCGATGCCTTCCCACCACGGCTCGTCTTCCGATGTCACGCCTACATTGGTGAATATGGTGTTGCGGTTCAGCGCCCGCATCACGTTGGGATTCGTATTCATCCCCGTGCCCGGGGCCACGCCGAAGAATCCCGCTTCCGGATTGATGGCGTGCAGATAGCCGTCCGACGCAATCCGCATCCACGCGATGTCGTCGCCGACTGTCCATACCTTGTAGCCCTGGCTCTCCAGCGCGGAGACCATCATCGCCAGGTTCGTCTTTCCGCAAGCGCTGGGAAACGCCGCGGCCATGTAGGTGACTTTTCCGCCGGGCGATTCGAGTCCGAGGATGAGCATGTGCTCGGCCATCCAGCCCTGTTGCCGCGCCATGTAGCTGGCGATGCGCAGCGCAAAACACTTTTTGCCCAGCAGCGCGTTTCCGCCATAGCCCGAACCGACGCTCCAGATGAGCCGCTCTTCGGGAAAATGCACGATGTAGCGGCGCAGCGGGTCCAGATCGCCCAGCGAGTGCAGGCCAGGCACAAAATCCGCCGAATTTCCCAAGCGGTCGGTGGCCACTTTTCCGATGCGCGCCATGATGCGCATGTTGGCCACAACGTAGGGGCTGTCCGTCACTTCCAAGCCCACCTTGCTGATCGGCGAATTCGCGGGACCCATGATGTAGGGCACGACATACATGGTGCGCCCGCGCATGGCCCCGTCCAGCAGCGCTCCTACCTTGATTTTGGCCGCGCCGGGATCCATCCAGTTATTCGTCGGGCCCACATCGTCCTTGTCGGGAGTGCAGATGAACGTGAGGTGCTCCGTGCGGGCCACGTCGCTGGGGCTGCTGCGGTGCAGGTAGCAATTGGGATAGGTTTTTTCGTTAAGCCGGAAGGAATCCGCATGCTTCAACATTTCGTGCAGGATGACGTTGTTTTCCGCTTCGGAGCCGTCGCAAAAAACAACTTTATCCGGCTTGGTCAACCGGGCGGCTTGGTCAACCCAGGTTTCCATTGGCGTTCCCACGTTCTACCCCCGGAATTTAAAGTGCGCTGCATCCGAGAGCAATGCGATGCGCCGAAACCAGCCGGTCTCCGATACCAGGAGGAGCATCCCAGAGAGGCAGGATGGTGCAAGTCCGTCTCGTGTCCGCACAGTGTATGTTAGCCCTGAGCCCTGCGCAAGTTCAGGCTATGCTTATGACCATCTACGCCTTTACTTATGCGGCCATTTCACGCACGGCTGAGGTTGCTGGTGCAACGGGGATTGCCGGCGGCGCGGGACCCCGCGCGCGCGATGATATGATTTCGCCATGTACGCTCAGAAATTTCAGGTGGATGTTCTGATTCGCGGGGAACGCAAGCCCTGCCCGCTCGAGTGGCTGGATCAATTCTGCATGCGCAATTTCACCAATTCGCCCGATTTCGACGACACCCTGCCGGTTGCCGACGGCTGGCTGGAAGCGAGTCTTCGCCTTACGCCGGAGCGCTTTGCCGAGGGTCTCGGCGCCTGGCTCAACCAGCGCGGCAAAGGCGAAGGCCAGCCGGTGGTGGTGGAAGTGACTCGCGCCTGAGCGCAAACTTGGCCGCCACCTTCTGATGAGGAGCGCCGAAGAAACTCAACAAAATTGTGCAAGATGTGTTAGTTGAGATCTTTCGGGGCGCCCCGACCAGGCCGGGGTAAACGCTCGGCGCGCCCCTCAAGATGACAGGGTGCTTCGCGGTCTGAATAGGATCAAAACAGCATCTCGCGAGAAAGGCCAGCTGAGCGAATTTCGCCAGGAAGGAAATTGTCGGGGCAGTTTTTTTCGCTGGCTACTTCCCGGTCACGATGCGCTTGCCCTCAATCGCCGCGCGTATGGCGGGCAGGGCTCGCAGCGCCGCTTCTTCCCCCGCACGCACCAATTCCATTGTTTTGGTGAAGTCATCCCAGGCATAGGGCGAGACGTCCGGTTCGATGATCACGTCGGCGTGCTGCCGCCACTCCAGGTCCGCATGTTTCTGAATGATGGTGAACGACCGGCTGAGCACGTCCGTGAATGTGCGAGGGCTTTCGATCGTTTTGGATTCCAGGTAAACGGCGATGACGAGTTCCGCGCCCAGAAGCAGCACCCCCTCGATGGGAACCAAGGCGGTCAGGAAGCCGTCCACCAGCGTGCGGCCCTCGTGTTGGATCGGCACAAACAAACCGGGGTAGGCGCAGGAAGCACGCAAGGCCGGGGCGATTGGCCCGCTGTGGTAATAGACCGCCAAGCCCTCGTTGATGTCGGTTGCGGCGATGGCCAGGGGCTTCTGCAGGTCTTCAAATGTTTTCAGCGGCGTCAACCGCGAAAGATATTGTTCCAAGCGGTAGTTCGTTGCCAGGCCCAGCCAGGAAGGCGCCCACCTGCCGAAATCGCTGAATTTTGTTTGCAGCGCCAGATCTTGCATGGCTTCGAGAGGCGTGCCGGCGCAATACCCCGTGGCGATCAGCGCGCCCACGCTTGTGCCGGATACGACGTCGATCGGGATGGCCGCTTCGCGAAAAACGCGCAGCACGCCGATGTGCGCGATGCCGCGCGCAAATCCGCCCGCCAGCGCCAGGCCTACGCGCGGACGGCGCGTCCCCGGCGGGGTGCCACCGTAGGCAAACGCGCGGAAAACCTCTTTCGCAAGCTCGCGGATTCCCCGGTCTTTACTTTACGCATATGCCTGCCATTTTAAATCGTTCGGGCCTTACCAAACAGGTGTTTGACCAGCGCATGCCGGTTTTGTAACCTGTCTAGCCGTACCAATCACGTTCCACAAGGCTTGCGTATGACTCACCGAATTCAGAAAGCCGCTGTTCTCGGCGCCGGCACCATGGGCGCGCGCATCGCCGCGCATTTTGCCAACGCCGGCCTCCCCTGCCTTCTCATGGACATCGTTCCGAAGGATGCCGCTCCCGCCGATCGCAACAAAATTGTGCTTGCCGGCCTGGAGGCTGCGAGAAAATCACGCCCGGCCGCTTTTTTCACGCCGGCGCTGGCCTCCAAAATCGCTATCGGCAATTTTGAGGACGATCTGCCGCGCATCGCCGAAGCGGACTGGATCATCGAAGTGGTGGCGGAGAATCTGGAGATCAAGCGCGGCCTGCTGGCCAAGGTTGCGCAATATCGCAAGCCCGGCGCGATCGTGACCACCAATACCTCCGGGCTTCCCGTTCACCTCATCGCGGAAGGACTGCCCGAAGAATTTCAGCAGCACTGGGCCGGCACGCACTTCTTCAACCCGCCGCGTTACATGAAACTCGTGGAGTTCATTCCCGGCCCGAAGACTTCTCCCGACGTGGTGGCGGCGCTTTGCGATTTTTGCGACCGGCGCCTCGGCAAAGGCGTGGTTGTTGCCAAGGACACGCCCAACTTCATCGCCAACCGCATCGGCACCTATTCGATGTTGAATGCGCTGCGGCTGATGAGCACTCTCGGATTGACGGTGGAGGAGGTGGACGCGTGCACCGGCCCGGCCGTGGGCTGGCCGAAGTCCGCGACGTTTCGTACCGCGGATATCGTCGGCCTCGATATTCTGATGCACGTGGTGAAGAACATTTATGAGACCGCGCCAAATGACGAGTCGCGCGAAGCCTACAAAGTGCCACCCTTCGTCGAAGAGATGGCGCGGCGCGGCTGGATCGGCGACAAGACTGGCCAGGGATTTTACAAGCGCGTGAAGCGCGAGGGCGAAAAGGAGATTCTGACGCTCGACCTCAACACGATGGAGTATCGCGCGCGGCAAAAAGCGCGGTTCGCTTCCATCGAAGCCGGCAAGACCATCGAGGATACGCGCGAGCGTCTGCGCGCGCTCGTGACGCCGCTCTTTGAAGGACAAAAGACGGACAAAGCCCAGCAATTCATCTGGGGCGGCCTTTCGGAGATGTGCCTCTACGCCGGACGCCGCATGCCGGAAATCACCGATCACATCGTGGACTTGGACCGCGCCATGCGCTGGGGCTTCGCCTGGGAACTTGGCCCGTTCGAGATTGTTGACGCTCTGGGGCTCCCGGCATTCGCGGAGCAGATCAGGAAAGAAGGCCGTGCGCTCCCTCCTGTTTTTGAAAAAGCGCTGGCCAGCGGGCGCAAAAGCTTTTACGAATCGGAGAAGGGCGTCAGCTCCGTCTTCGATCTCGCCACGGCTTCCGTGAAAAAAGTGGAGGAGCCCGCCGGCATCCTTATTTTGAAAAATCTCAAGGAGGCGGGCCGCGAAGTTGAGCGCAACTCTGGCGCCAGCCTGATCGATCTTGGCGACGGCGTGGTCTGCTGCGAATTTCATGCCAAGATGAACGCCATTGGCGCGGACCTGATCGCCATGATGCACAAAGGTCTGAAGCGCCTGGAGAGAGATTTCGACGCCATGGTCATTGCCAACCAGGCCAGCAACTTTTCGGTTGGCGCGAATTTGATGCTGGTGCTTGTCGGCGCACAGGAGCAGGAGTGGGATGAATTGCACATGGCGGTGAAGCAGTTCCAGAACGTGAATCTGGCCATCAAATACGCGCCGAAGCCGGTCGTCGCCGCGCCGCAGGGTATGGCGCTCGGCGGCGGCTGCGAAATCGGGCTGCACGCCGCGAAGATTCATGCGGCTGCTGAGGCTTACATCGGCCTCGTGGAAGCCGGCGTCGGCCTGATTCCTGGCGGTGGCGGCACGAAGGAGATGCTCATCCGCGCCAATGAGAATGCGGCGTCAGGGGATGACCTGGATTTATTCCACACGCTGAGGCCCGTGTTTGAGAATATCGCCACCGCCAAAGTGGGCACCAGCGCGGAAGAATGCCGCGAGCTCGGCTACCTGCGCCGCAACGATTCGTACTCGATGAATCGCGAGCGACTGGTTGCCGACGCCAAGCAGACCGCGCTCGCTCTTGCCCGCGGCGGATGGAAGCCGGCGGCTTCCTCCTGGCAGGAAGGCGCGCAGACGACGCAGATCAAGGTGCTGGGGGAATCGTTCCTTGCTGCCGCAAAGATGGCCATCCACCTGATGGTGCGAGGCGGCTACGCATCCGATTACGATGCGCATGTGGCGCGGCAGCTCGCCAACATTCTTGCGGGGGGCGCGCTATCCGCGCCGCAGTTGGTCAGCGAACAGTATGTTCTGGATCTGGAGCGCGAAGCCTTCGTTTCTCTTTGCGGCGAGAAGAAAACCCAGGCGCGCATTGCCCACACGCTGAAAACCGGCAAGCCACTCCGCAATTAGGTTTTCGAGTGCGGGTTATTCCGAGCCATTTTCGCTTCCACCGTGTGACTTTCTTCCCTCAAAACCGTATAAAAACGTATTGCTCTGGCAAATAAAACCGTCTATCATCACGGGCCTGAGGCACCCATGCAAAGACTCTTAGCGCCGCGCGAAGCCGCCAATATCCTTGGCATCAGCTATCCCACGCTGAAGCAGTGGATCTACCACGACAAAATCAAGACTGCCAAAACGCCCGGAGGCCACCATCGCGTGCCTGAATCGGAAATCGACCGCCTAATCCCAAAAAAGCTGGAGCGCGGGGATATCGCCACGAGGCGCGGCAATTTCCGCAAAATCAGCGGGCGCAACCAGCTCATCGGGCGCGTCGTCGCCATCAAATTCAGCGGACTTCTGGCGCAAATTACGCTCGCGATCGGCGAGCAGCACATCACCTCGATCATCACCGCCGATGCCGCCAAAGAGATGCGCCTTAAGGCCGGCGAGCGCGCCGCCGCCCTCATCAAATCCACCGAAGTGATGATTCTCCGCGTCTGATCCCCTTGCGTGCGCGCGTGCCCATGAACATTCTCCCAACAATCCGTCAGTGTAGGGGCGCAGCATTGCTGCGCCCCATCTCGGCAATATTGCTCGCCTTGCTGTTCTTTCCTGCCGCGCGGAGCGTTCACGCCCAATCCCTTCGCATCGCCGCCGCCTCCGACCTGCAATTCGCCCTCGGCGATCTTGCCGCGCAGTACGAAAAGCAATCTGCCGCGAAACTCGCCATCAGCTATGGCTCCAGCGGCAACTTCTTCGCGCAAATCCAGAATGGCGCTCCCTTCGATCTTTTCTTTTCCGCCGATATCGCTTATCCGCAGAAGCTAATCGATGCGGGCTTCGCCGAATCCGATTCGCGCTACACCTATGCGTTCGGACGCATCGTTTTGTGGCTGCCGCCCGAGTCGCCATTGATTCCCGCAAATCTCCAATGGAACACGCTGCTGGATGCGCGCATTCAGAAAATTGCCATCGCCAATCCCGATCACGCGCCCTACGGCCGCGCCGCCGTCGCCGCCTTGCAAAAGGCCGGCCTCTACGAGCGACTCAAATCCAAACTGGTTTACGGCGAAAATATTTCGCAGGCCGCGCAATTCGTGCTCTCCGGCAGCGCCCAAGCCGGCATCCTGGCTTTCTCGCTCGCAGCCGCTCCCGCCATGAAATCCGGCAAGTACTGGGAAATTCCGCGTGATCTTTATCCGCCTCTCGAACAAGCCGTCGTCCTCCTGAAATCCTCGCCCAACAAGCCGGCCGCCCGCGCTTTCCTCGCCTTTCTGCAAACTGAATCCGCGCGCGCCACGCTGGCCCGCTATGGCTTCACTCTGCCCGCTGCTTCCGAATCCCGCGAGACCACCAAGCCATGAACCTCGATGCGCTCCTGCTATCCTTCCGGTTGGCCGCCGTGGTCTCCGCCATCCTCCTCATGCTGGCGCTACCGCTGGCCTACTGGCTCGCTTTCACGCACTGGCGGGGGAAATTCCTGCTGGAGTCCGTTGTCGCTCTCCCTCTGGTTCTTCCTCCCACGGTTCTCGGGTTCTACGCCCTGATCGCACTGGGTCCGCGCGGCCCGCTTGGGCGCCTGTGGCAATTCCTGTTCGGCCACACGCTGGCCTTCACCTTCGCCGGCCTCGTCATCGCCTCACTTGTCTACAGCCTGCCCTTTGCCGTGCAGCCCCTGATCGCTTCCTTCGAATCGCTCGACCGGCGTCTCCTCGATGCTTCTTCTATTCTCGGCGCCAGCCGCCTGCGCACATTTTTCCGCATCATTGTTCCGCTCTCCTGGCCCGGACTCATCACCGCCGTGGTCCTCAGCTTTGCGCACACGCTCGGCGAATTCGGCGTTGTGCTGATGGTCGGCGGCAATCTTCCGGGCATCACGCGCACCGTTTCCATTGACATTTACGATCGCGTCCAGGCGCTGGACTTCGCTGCCGCCAACCACACGGCGCTACTGCTACTGGGCATCTCGTTTATCGTGCTGGCCGTCGTTTACGGCATGAATCGCCGCGTGTGGTCGCCTTGGCTCGCGAAGTGACTCTTCCAATGCTCTTCGTTGACATTCGCAAACAATTCCGCACGGCGGGCTCGCCGCCTTTTCATCTGGACGTCCGCGAAACGTTCGCTCCGGGCTTCACGGTGCTCTTCGGCCCCTCCGGGGCGGGGAAGTCCACGTTGCTCGACTGCATCTCCGGCTTGCTCCGCCCGGATGCGGGTGTGATCAAATTCAACGACGAATATTTCTTCAACGCCGCGCGCCGTTTTTCGCTGCCTGCGCAAATGCGCCGCATTGCCTACGTTTTTCAGTCGCTCGCGCTCTTCCCTCATCTGTCCGTGGAAGAGAATGTCGCCTATGGTCTTTCCGCTTTCCCTTCGCCTGAGCGACAAGAGCGCGTCGAGCGCATTCTGCCGGCGTTTCACATTGAAGCGCTGCGCCGGCGCAAGCCCGGCGAACTTTCCGGGGGAGAAAAGCAGCGGGTGGCCCTGGCGCGCTCGCTGGTGACGCAGCCGCAATTGCTGCTGCTCGATGAGCCGCTGACCGGGCTGGACGCCGCGCTGCGGCAGGCGATTCTGCAGGATCTTCGCGCGTGGAACGCCGCCGAGCGCATCCCGATTCTTTATGTGACGCACAATCGCGAAGAAGTGGACGCCATCGGCGAACGTGTCGTTGCGCTCGTCAATGGCCGGGTTCAGGAAAGTGGTGCTCCCCGCGCCGTCCTCGATGCGCCGCGGAGTGTTGCCCTGGCCCAGGCCGCCGGTTTCGAGAATTTCTTGGATGGGCATGTCGTCGAGCAGCGTCCCGCGGACGGCGTCATGCGCGTCGTGCTCGCTTCCGCGAACTGCGAACTGGAAATTCCGCTCGGTACGGTGCCGCCGGGCGCAGCGGTTCAGGTGGCCATCCGCGCCGGCGACATTCTCCTTGCCACCGAAGCGCCCCGTGCCCTCAGCGCCCGCAACGTCTTGCCGGGCACGCTCGATGCGCTGGAGCCGCGCGGGTCACTCGTCGTCGCGCAGGTGACCGCCGGGGCCCGCTTCATCGTGCATCTCACGCCCGGCGCGGTTCGTTCGCTGCAACTCGTCCCCGGTCTGCGCGTGTGGCTCGTGCTGAAGACGCATTCCTGCCACGTCGTCCTACCGTAAAAATAAAATGGCGCCCAAACCATAAGGCGCATCGTCCCTCGCCAGTTCTCCGCCGCTTCTCTGTGTTCTCCGTTGCCCTCCGCGCCCCTCTGTTACTATGCTTTCTAGGATTCCCGCGAGGACGCCCGTGCCCGGCAAAATCTCCAAGAGTAATTCCGTTCCCCAGCCGCTGCGCCCGCGCAATGCCCCGCAGCTTCCGGCCAAATCCAAACCTGGCACGCGCCTCGAGGAAGTCCTGCAAAGCGCCGCGAACATTTTTTTCGCCAAGGGATTTCATGCCACGACCATCGAAGATGTAGCCAGGGACGTCGGCATCCTCAAGGGCTCGCTCTACTACTACATCAAATCCAAGGACGACTTGCTGTTCCGGCTGCTTCTCGCCGGCGTCGAGGATGGCGACGCGTACATCGCCCGCCACATCGATCCCGAAGGCGATCCCGTCGAGCAGCTCGAGCGGGCCATCCGCGCGCAGATTGACTACATCATCCAGAATCGCGTGCCGTTCGGATTATTCCTGCACGAATTCGATTCGCTGTCGGGCAAACGGCAGCACAAGCTCATCTCCGTGATGTCCCGCTACAACAAGCGATTTGTCGAACTGGTTCGCAAGGGCCAGGAACAGGGAAAGCTAATGGAGGGCGAGCCCTGGCTCATCGTCAACGCGATCCTGGGGATGTGCAATTGGCTTTACCGGTGGTATGACAACGATCCGGTCTCTTCCAGCCAGGCCGGCTCGGACCCCGAGCACGTCAAACAAATCTTTCTCCGCCTCATCCTGCACGGCCTGCGCAATTCCTGACTGTTCTTCTTCGCGGGGTTGCACATTGGCCGCTGGTCGTGAACAATCTATAGGCAAAAGCAACGCACTCTTCTTTTCACCGAGCGAATCATGAAGCAGAAAATTTTCTCTTCCCTGGACGCCGCAGTTGCGGATATTCCCGATGGCGCGCGCATTATGTTTGGCGGATTCGGCGGCGCCGGTTTCCCCAACAATCTGATTCAAGCGTTGTCCCGCAAGGGCATCAAAGAGATCACGGCGATCAGCAATAATTGCGGCACGCGCGAAGGCGAACTCGGCATCATGTTCAAGAATGGCCAGGTGCGCCACGTCGTCGCCGCTTTCCCCGGCCCGCACTCCAACTACTTCCAGGAACGCTACGCGAAGGGGGAAGTCACCTGCGAACTTGTGCCGCAGGGGATTCTCTGCGAACGGATGCGCGCGGCGGCGGCGGGCCTGCTCGGCTTCTACACAACCGTCGGCGTGGGCACGGAAGTAGCCAACGGCAAGGAAGAGCGCGTGATCGACGGCAAGCGTTGCATCCTCGAAAAGCCCATGCACGCGGATTTCGCTCTGATCAAGGCGGAGAAGGCCGATGAGCTTGGCAACCTCACCTATCGGCTGGCCGCGCGCAATTTCAATCCCATCATGGCCATGGCGGCAAGCACCACCATCGTGGAAGTGGACGAAATCGTTCCCGTGGGTTCCATCGAGCCCGAAAATGTCATCACACCCGCCATCTTCGTGCATCGCATCGTGCAGGCGAAAGGATTGCGTTATGCCGGATAAGCCGCGTCTCAGCCGTGAACAGATCGCCCAGCGCGCCGCCCGGGAATTGAGTGACGGCGCTTACGTGAATCTTGGCTGGGGGATTCCGAATCTCATCGCCGATTATTTGCCGAAGGGTATCACTGTCTATTTCCACAGCGAAAATGGAATCCTGGGGATGGGCCGGCGCGCCAAGCCTGGTGAAGAGGATTACGACCTGGTGGACGCGATGAAAGTTCCGGTAACGCTCATTCCGGGCGCTTCGTTTTTCAATCAGGCCGACGCGCACCTGATGACGCGCGGCGGGCATCTGGACGTTGCGGTCCTCGGCGGCTTCCAGGTTTCCGAAAAAGGGGATCTCGCCAACTGGAAAATTCCCGGATCGAAAGGCATCGGCAACATCGGCGGCGCGATGGACATTTCCGCGGGCGCGAAAAACCTGATTGTGTGCATGGAGCACAACACCAAAGACGGCGCGCCGAAGATCGTGAAGCAGTGCAGCTATCCCTTGACCGGCATCGAGTGCGTCAACACCATCATCACGGACCTCGCCGTCATTGACGTCACGAAAAACGGCCTGGTCCTGCGCGAAGCCGCGCCCGGCTGGTCTCCCGAGGAAGTTCAGGCGAAAACCGAAGCGAAGTTGCAAGTGCGCGGCCGCGTGCCGGAAATCAATCTGGGCTGAGCGGGCAGGAACGCAGGTTTCATTCGTGCTAAACTGCCCTCATCAGGGGTGGATTCTTTCCGATGTGCTCGTTTTCGACGCTCTCCCTTTGCGCCGTAGTCGTTCTCTCCGTCTTTCTTTCGCTTCCCGTTTTTTCCCAAGGAATCCGCGCGCCGGAAGCAACCGGCGGGGAAGTGCTCCTGGAAAACAAGAATGTGCGGGCCGTCCGCTACGCCATTCTCCCATCGAGCATCGTCTCGCTCCCCGTCTTGAAAAACGACAGCCTGCTGGTGATTCTGGATGGCGACGCTCAGGACGTTTGGTCCTCCGCCAATCGCGCGCAAACGTCTCGCCTGGGGTTTGGCGAAGTGTCGTGGCTCCGCAGGGACGATGAAAACTTCATACGTAACACCGGCCCCCAGCCTTCCCGCATCCTGGTGATTGAGTTCAAGGACTCTTACGCCGTGGACGAGATTCAAGTGCCGGGTTCCTTGCGCGATCCGGTCAATTTTGACACCCGGCATTTCCGCCTGGTCCTCGAAAACCAGCACGCGCGTATTTTCTGGATGCGCCTCGAGCCCAGGGAAACGACGGAAGAGGTGCAATTCCCGCTGTATCTGGAAATCCCGTTTGCATCGGCGCAGGTCAGCGTTTTTGAGCCTGATGGGAAATTCGAGATCGAACACAAAGAGGCCGGCGCGATCGCGTGGCACAGGAATCGCCTCGTCTCGCTCTCCAATCAGGAAAAGCAACCCTTTGAGGAATTGGTGGTGGAGTTGCGCCATCCCTTCTGCTACAAGACCAATCCGGATATGCCTTCGGGCAGCACGCCCGTGATCGTGGACTACGCGCAGCGGGTTTATAGCAAGGTCCGCAAGCAGTGGTACAAGCGCCTGCCTTTATCGCTCGGCGAAGAGGAAAAAGCGGTAGTCACCGTGCGCATCAAGATTCAAGCCGATGGCAAGACCGAGGAAGACGACACATTTCTGACGCAGGTGTTTGCCGGAAACAAGCTGACGGAAACCGCGTTGCGCGCCGTGCGGGAAGCCGCTCCGTTCCCCGCGATCCCGCCGGATTGGGGGAAGCCGCAGGTCGACTTCGGATTTACATTTCTCTACAACCTGCGTCCCGAGCCGCAACCCGGCTGTGAAGAATAGAAAGACGGCGGGCGCGGGAGGTCAGAGCCAATCTGATAAAGGGTCTGGGCAAACTTGCAGTACATTGTCATCCCGAGCGAAGCGAGGGATCTGCTTTCTTCCGGGGGAGTAAGGACAAAGCAGATTCCTCACCCCGTTCAAAAAGCAACGGGGTTCGGAATGACATTTCTGTCTTCATTCGCAAGCCCAGCTATTTGTTTCCCCTCGGGGCAAGAAGCCGCGCCTTCACCGAAGATATTGGGAGCTAACTCCCAGTAGAGTGTCTACATGCGCGCGGCGACACGCGCGGCAACATAGCCATCGGCCGTGCGCACGAGGATGACCAGGCTGTCCGTCACCGGCACATTTTCGCTCGGAACCTCGAACTCAAACCACCACTCGTATTTTTCGGGCAGATCCGTCGCGTGCTCGGCGCCATAAGCCGGCACCGGGCGCGCCTCCAGATGCTTGGGCGTCACGCCCTTTGCGGGACGCAAATACATGCCGTGCTTCCAGAAAAAGCTCAGCCGCAGCGTTTCCATCAGCGAGCGCGTCAGGTAAACCCGCGTGCCCGCCGCCTGGATCTGATCGCTGCAGGGCATGTCGTACATCATGAAGTGAAGCTGCATTTTTTCCGGGAATACGGAAACCACGTCGTTGCCGCGGCGATAGATCGTGCCGAGTTCGCTGTCCACGCGCTTCAGATTCTCGAAGAACTCTGGCGCGAACACCCTGCCGGTCAGCCGGAAACACGGTCCATCGGGGATCGAGCCGTCGGTGATGAGCGAGATGCCCCCGTCGAAATTCCAGACCGTTTTTTCGTGCTTGGCTTGCGCCTGCTTGGGCTGCGCGAAGGCGGCAGGCGCGGCGGCCGCGAGCAGTAAAAGAGCTGCGAGGGAGAAGAATGCTGGAGGGCGGCGAAACATAAGGGTTTCCAACACAAAAGAGTGTAACCCCTGGGGGACCGTCCCGGAAGTTGCTTGTAGTTTTCTTTAGGAGGCCGGGGCTTCAGCCCCGGCGTAAATTCTGTGCAATGATTTGGGCTTTAGCCCCTGAAGGCTCCGAACATCGACAACTTGTTCTCGGAACATCACACTAGCAGCTTGTTAGGGGGCTGCAGCAAGAAGAAATGTGTATTCGCGAATCGTGCAGCGCTTTTTGTCCGGGCTGTCGGGCTTGCAGTTGGCCTTGCCCGCGCGGAGGTCGGCGAAGGCGACGGGTAGTTTGGTCAAGACCGATGGGGGAGCGACGGGAATATTGTGCGCCCCCAGGACCGTTTTTACTTGCGGCGCAAGGGCCGCCAAACGGGCGACGGATTTTGCGTAGGCATCGAAGTCGGTTTCGGGGCGATAGAGCCAGATGGCGGCGGGATAGTAGGTATCGCCGGTGAAGAGGAGGCCGCCCGCGAGGTCGAAGAGGCAAATGGCGTCGGGCGTGTGGCCGGGAGTGGAGATGATTTCGAGCGTTCGACTGCCGAGGTCGAGCTTGTCGCCGTCATGGACATACTTGGTGATGTCCCAGGTTTTGGTGCGATACGCTTTCGCGTCAAAGCCCTTGGGCAATTCACCGCAAATCTGACCCGGCGCGAGTTCATCCTGAGCGTCGGCGGTGGAACCCTTAGCATTCTGGCGGCTGAAGTCCGTGTCCATGGAATAGATGGTGTCGAACTGCCAGTTACCGCCCACATGGTCGTTGTGGGTGTGAGAATTCAGGACGATGACAGGGAGAGCCGTGAGTCCCGAGACCAACTTGCGGATGTCGCTGATGCCCATGCCGGTGTCGAAGAGCAAAGCCTTCTCCTTGCCGAGGATGAGGTAGGAGATGACTTCCTCGGCTTGGTGCGGTTCGTAAATGGCGAAGGTGTCGGGCGCAACTTTGTAAACCTCGAACCACGGATCGCTGATCGCCACGCGTTCGAGCGATTTGTATTCCGGGCGAGGAAGTGGCTTGCACCAGTCGGGAGTCTCAGTTTGCTGGGAGGCAGGAAGAGAAAAACTTGACGCGGAGGGAACCACGCAAAGGGCGCAGAGAAGCATTGCCTGAGATTTTGCTTCCTGAGGGTAAGCATCATTCGCGAACAAGAACGCCACGGCAAAAATAAGAGAGTTGAATAGACCACGGAACTTGCGCAAGAGTGATGGCCGGGGAGAAGGCTTCGGCGGGTCAAAGGGTTCCCCGAAGGGCCAGGCTTCCGGATATTCCTGGTCACCCGGCCGTTGGGCTTCACGTCGCATAGAGACAGGGCCAGGGGGAGTGCCCACATTCTCTGACAAATCCCTAGCGGCCGCCCAATCGGAAGTGGAAGCAAAAGCTAGTTGCTCTTCCAGCAGTGCCTTCGACATAAACGCGGGCCACAATTTCTGATACGTCTCGCCAAGCACTACGGCGCAGCCAAGTTGTTTCGGGATGCCCCTCCACCACCATCCCTTAGTCAACTCGAGGCCAGCTTCATCCTTAAACGAGGCGAACACTGTTGCTCCCCTGCGTTGCCTGCCACCAAGGGTCCGTACTTCGCCATAGACGGGCTTTATGAACCGCGAAACCTCTCTCCAGAACTGCCGTAAGCTGTTAGCCCATCCAGGCTGCGTTAGCACTGCGGACTCGACTTCGATCGACAGTTGATTCGTTCGAAAACCCAACTTGCTGGCACCAACCGGCTCGGGATGGCCCAGATAGAGAGAGGTGACCGGCCTGTGGGGGTACCAGACTACGAAGTCGTGCACGTTCTCTTCCATGAATCGGAGCAGGTGTGCTTTTCCCGTTTCCGCGTAGATGTGTTGTGGAGGCTCGTACAGGCCGTAACGTTTGGGCAATGCTTCGGGGATGAAGCGTTCGAGAAGCGCGAGAAAGCGCTGGCATCCCTCACTAGTGAGTAAAGGACTTTCCAGAAACCACCAAGAGAAGCGCAAGACCGAAAAAGTTTCCTGCTTCGATGGAGGCACAAATCGCTTCACGCCTGTAGGTGTCCGCAACGTGTCTTCCTGTTTGTCGAAAACGACCCCGTGAAGAACCTTACCGATTTGATTTGAAGTTGACTGAAGAAGTTGTGTTGCTACTTTGGTTCGCTGGCCTTCTAGGACAATTTCAGTCAAATAGGTGATCCCGGGAAGGAGCTGGGCGATTTCTTCAGGCACGTCCTCCGGAAGAAGTCTGCTTGAGCCGAAAATCGATACTTGCCAAGTAGCGGCGGAGCGAACCCATTGAGTCTCAGCAAGATGTTCCCATTGTTCCGGATCCCGGAGGGCAGATGGATCAAATGGGTAAACTGACCAAACTTCGAGATCGTAGCTCATGGATGGGTCATGTCTTCAGGTTTGACGAGTTGGTCGAATTCTTCGGCGGAGAGGAAGCCAAGTTTGGTGGCGGCTTCGCGGAGGCTGGTGTTTTCGTGGTGGGCGGTTTTGGCGACCTTGGCGGCGTTGTCGTAGCCGATTTTGGGGGCCAGCGCGGTAACTAGCATCAGGGAGTTGCGCACATAACGATCAATTGTGTCGCGGTTGATTTCAATGCCCACCACGCAGTGCTCCACGAAACTGTTGCACGCATCCGCGAGGAGTTCCACCGAGTGCAGGTAGTTGAAGATCATCACCGGCTTGTACACATTCAATTCAAAATTGCCTTGCGAGCCGGCGAAGCCAATCGCCGTGTCATTGCCCATCACCTGCACCGCCACCATGGTCAGCGCCTCGCACTGCGTGGGATTCACTTTTCCCGGCATGATCGAGGAGCCGGGCTCGTTTTCCGGCAGCGTCAGCTCGCCCAGGCCGCAGCGCGGGCCGGAAGCCAGCCAGCGAACATCATTCGCGATTTTCATCAGCGAAGCGGCCAGGGTCTTCAACGCGCCGCTGGCGAAGACCACTTCATCATGCGCGGAAAGGCTGGCGAATTTGTTGGGGTGCGAGCGGAAGGGCAGGCCGGTGAGTTCGGCGATTTTCCGTGCGGCGCGCTCCGCGAATTCCGGATGCGCATTCAGGCCCGTGCCCACCGCCGTGCCGCCGATGGCGAGATCCAGCAAGCCATCCAGCGCCATGGCGATGCGCGCGCCATCGCGATCGAGCAGGCTAACCCAGCCGGAAAATTCCTGGCCCACGGTCAGTGGCGTAGCGTCTTGCAAGTGCGTGCGGCCGATTTTGACGACGCCCATAAACGCCCTTGCTTTGGCATCGAGCGCATCGCGCAGCTTTTTCACCGCGGGCAGCAAATGGCGTGAAGTCTCAGCGGCAGCGGCAATGTGCATGGCCGTGGGAAACGTGTCGTTCGAGGACTGCGACATATTCACATCGTCGTTCGGATGAATCGGCTTCTTGCTGCCCATCACGCCGCCGGCAATGGAGATGGCGCGGTTGGAGATCACTTCGTTGACGTTCATGTTCGTCTGCGTGCCGCTGCCGGTCTGCCAAATGCGCAACGGAAAATGTTCCTGCAGCTTTCCGGCGATGACTTCATCCGCGGCCTGCACGATCAGGTTGGCCTTCTCTTCGGGAAGTTTGCCGAGATCGCGATTGACGAGGGCTGCGGCCTTTTTGAGTATCCCGAACGCGCGGATCAATTCCGGCGGCATGGTGTCCTTGCCGATAGCGAAGTGAATCAGGGAACGGGCTGTTTGCGCGCCGTAGTAGCGGTCTACCGGAACTTCAATCTTGCCCATGCTGTCGGATTCGGTGCGGGTGGGAGCGGATTTGGCGAACGAGGTAGGTTCAGACATGCGCAACTCCTGGGAGCGATGCAACCTAGTGTAGCAGGCTGGCCGCGGATTGGCGGTCCCAGGAAAGTGGAGGAGCCCGGCGGGACTGCAGGACGCATGCAGAGATTTTTAGCGCGCCGTCCGCCGATTCCCTTGGAGCAGTTTCTCGCGGGAAAACTTGTGACGCTTTTCGCCATAGACCAGGTGGAACAACAAAACCAGCGTGAGATCGATGCTGAGCATGCAAAAAGCGAGAATGGCAAAGGGCGACACGGCGAATCCTCGTTCTTACAAGCGTTCCGTTGACAATCGCAGAGTACGTTGGCCGGGTATAGAAAGTCCGGAGGTGTTCGTCAGGAATTTGTTAGGAAAAACGGCGCGAACAATTAGAATCAGCAGTAGCACATTGACGCGGTGGCGCCCGGAGAATAGGATGCCCTCACGATGATGAAACGACGCGAATTTCTGGCCGGTGGAGCAACAGCATTCGTAATGATGAGCACCATGCGCGCGCTGGCGGCGGACGTGAAGCAATTCAAGCTCGGCGTGATCACGGATGAAGTGACCCAGGATTTGGAGAAGGCGCTGGCGTGGGCGAAGGGCTACGGGCTGGAGTGGGTGGAGTTTCGCAACGTCTGGGGAAAGTACATCACCGAATTCACACCCGACGAAGTGAAGCGCGCCAAGGACCTGCTCGCGAAATACGGCCTTCGCGTGTCCGTGCTGGATTCGGCCTACTTCAAGACCACTCTCCCCGGCACCACTTCAAAATTCGACGAAGGCAAAGGCGATTTCGCCGCCAATGAACACGAAAAGCAGGATGCGCTGCTCGAACGGGCCTTCGCGCGCGCCAAGGATTTCGGAACTGACAAGGTGCGCATCTTTTCCTTCTGGCGCGTGGAGGATCCCAAGACGGTCTTCGAGCGCGTTGCCAAGGAACTGGACAGGACGGCGGAGATCGCCAAGCGCGAAGGCATCCGCCTGGTGCTGGAGAATGAGTTCGCCTGCAATGTGGCCACGGGCGCGGAGAGCGCGGCCATGCTGAACGCGGTGAAGGCGCCGGCTCTGGGCCTGAACTGGGATCCGGGCAACGCGTACGCCGCCGGCGAACTGAGACCCTTTCCCGACGGCTACGCTCCGCTGGACAAAAAGCGCTTGTGGCACATGCACTTGAAGGATGCGGAAGGCACGGGAACCAACTGGCGTCCCATTGGCGGCGGAAAGATTGACTACGTCGGGCAATTCCGCGCCATCCTGAAAGATGGATTCACAGGCACGATGTCGCTGGAAACGCATTACCTGAATGCGGCGAAGGACAAAGAAGCGTCGAGCCGCGAATCCATGGACGGATTGTTGAAAGTAATTCGCGAGGTTTGACGGCTCCCGGCTTGCTCGCACGAGCTACGCGCCCGTGACCACTTCCTGCTTGGCATCGTCGAAGGTGATGCGGCGGCCGGTCTGAATCGCCGCAATCGTCATGCACAGCGCCACGGAGTGCGAATAGCCCGCTTCAATATGTGCGTTGGGAGTTTTGCGGCTGCGCACGCATTCCATCCAGTTGCGAACGTTGGCGGAAGTGTCCGCGTCGCCGCCGGTGTCAGCGGAAGTAACGATGCGCCCGCCGGAATCCAGCAGCGAAATCTTGGGCAGCAGATTCGGCGGCATATTCATTTCGTCCGCGAAGCGTTTTGTCAGCCCACCTTCGGGCGACACAGTTCTCTTGTCGAGATCCAGCGTGCCGCCATTCGAGTAGTAAAGTTCCTTCACTTCACCGGCTTCATTCGTCATGCGCGAGCTGTACACCACCTGAAATCCCTTGGTGGGATCATTCAGCGGGCCGTAATCGAAGACCGCGGTCATGGTGTCCCAATTCTTGCGTCCATCTTTCCAAAAATAGATGCCGCCATTTGCCACCACGCTGCGCGGCCGCGGCAACCCAGTGAACCAATGGACCGTGTCAATCTGGTGGACCATCCACTGATCCGGAATCCCCGATGAATACGGCCAGAAGAGGCGGAACTCGACGTATTTGCGCGGGTCGAACGGCTCGTAGGGCAGCTTCATCAGGTAACGCTTCCAATCCACTTGATCCTCGCGCAGGCCCGCGACGAGTTTCGGGCGGCGCCAGCGGCCGGGCTGGTTGACGTTCCAGGTCATCAGCACGGACACGATTTCGCCGAATTTGCCGCTGCGGACGAAATCGTAGGCCTGCTGGTAAACCGGAGAGCTGCGGCGCTGTGTGCCGACCTGCACGATGCGGCCGGTTTCGCGGACGGCGTCGCGAATCGCGCGCGCATCTTCCATCGTGTGCGCCAGCGGCTTTTCGACGTAAGCGTCGCGGCCGGCGCGCACCGCTTCCACACCATGCTGAGCGTGTTGGAAATCAGCAGTGGCGATGATAACGGCGTCAACGTCTTTGCGCGCGTACAGCTCGTCGTTGTTGCGCACGGCATCAATGTGTGCGCCGGTGCGTTTTTCGATGTGCGCCCGGCCTTCTTCGCGGCGCTGGTTCCAGATGTCGGAGACAGCCACGAACTCGAAGTTGAGATCTTTCGCGTGCTGCAGAAATGAGGGCAGCAAGGCGGAGCGGAAGCGATCGGAGAAGCCGACCACGCCCACGCGCACGCGGTCATTTGCGCCAAAGATGCGCGCATAGCTGGAAGCGCGCGCCAGCGGCACAGCGGCGAGCGCGGCGGCGCCGGTCTTCAGGAAATTGCGGCGGGATGAGTTTTGCATGGTCACGAAGCACCTCCGGCAAGGATCGGTGTTCTTTCGCGGATGATGATGATACGTTTTGTGCGCGGAGAATCCCGCTGCGGAGAAGTGCCTCGCGACGCCGAAACCCGCTGCGGCTAAATCATACTTGATTCAGGGACCGCCGTTGTGAGAAATCCCGTGAAGGGAACAGGGGGCATACGATGAGAAGTACGCGAAGGCAATTTGTCGCCGCGAGTGCCTGCGGCGCGGCCAGCCTGGCGCTGCTCCGTCTTGCGTGGGCTGCGGACACGAAAGAGCGATTGCCGCTGGCCTTTTCCACTCTGGGATGTCCGGCTTGGGAATGGCCGAAGATTCTGGAGTTCGCGGAATCGCACGGGTTCGCGGCCATCGAACTCCGCGGCCTGATGGGCAGCATGGATTTGCCCTCGCGGCCGGAATTTGCGCCAGAGCGCATCGCGCAGAGCAAGAAAGAGGTCGCCGCGCATGGCCTGAAGATCGCCAACATCGGCAGCTCCTCCGCGCTGCATGACGCCGACCCCGCAAAGCATGCGCAACAGTTGGCGGATGCGAAGCGCTTTATCGACCTGGCGTCCGCGCTGGGTTCGCCGTATGTGCGCGTGTTCGGCAACGAGATCAAGGGACCGAAGGAGGAAGTGGTGGCGCGCGTGGCGGCGGGCTTGCATGAACTGGGCGAATACGCCGGGCCGCGCGGTGTAACGGTAATCATCGAATCGCACGGCGATTTCGTCGATTCGCCCACGCTCAAGGAGGTCCTGACGCGCGCCGATTCACCGCACGCCGCGCTGCTCTGGGATGCGCACCACACCTACGCCGATGGGCACGAGCAGCCGGAGTACACGGTTCACGAACTGGGCTCCTCGATTCGCCACACGCACTTGAAGGACTCCGTGCTGGCCGGCAAGGAGCGCAAATATGTGCTCACGGGCCGGGGCGACGTGCCCATCCAGCGGCAAGTCCAGGCGCTCCAGAAAACCGGCTACAAGGGCTACTTCTGCTTCGAGTGGGAGAAGGCCTGGCATCCTGACCTGGAGGACCCGGAAATCGCCATCGCGGACTATGCCAAGGTCGTCGGGGGCTACTTTCAGTAGATGCGCGGAAGGGACCAGTACTAGGAGGAGCCAGTGACCGGGAGGACGCAACGCGACCTCGGCGGGGGGACGCTTTCTTGACTTAGACAAGAAGTGCCGAAATAATGGAAAGGCATGAGCGTACGCGCCGGAGGCGCAGAAGAAATGTTCCTTGACGTCAAGGATCTTGCCGTCCGCAAAGTGCACATCCGGAAGAGTTACGCTCCGGGAAGCATTGATTACGGCCTGAGCGAAGTGAAACAGTCGGAACCGCTGGAAGTAAATGCCACGGCGGAACTGCTGGAAGGCCAGATCCGGGTCACCGGCGAGCTGCAAACCAGGATTGAGATGGTCTGCGCGCGCTGCCTGGAACCCGTGATCGAGGAAGTGCACCGGGATTTTGACCTCTTCTATCAACCGCTCCTCAAGGGGACGCCGAACGATGTGGAGCGGCTGAAAGATGACGACACGGAGATCGGGTTTTTCGAAGGAGAAGGCCTGTTCCTGGCCGACGTGCTGAAGGAGCAGGTGTTACTGTCTTTGCCGATGAAAGTGATCTGCCAGAGCGATTGCCGGGGGTTGTGCCCGCACTGCGGGGCGAACCTCAATCAGGAGCAGTGCCGGTGTGAGCGGCACACCAGCGACCCGCGGCTCGCTCCCCTCGCGCGGCTGAAACAGGACTGGCTCAAGAAACAATAGATAGATTTCCGGGCGGAATGCCCATAGAATCCGACCTTGTTCGGTGAGGCGTTGTGTGCCACTGCGAGCGAGGCGAGAACGAGGAGTAGTGTAATGCCTAATCCAAAGCGTCGACATTCCAAGATGCGCAAGAACAAGCGGAGGGCGCACGATCACCTGTTCGCACCCGCGCTGGCCAAATGCCCGAACTGCCACGAAATGAAACAGCCGCACCATGCGTGTTCCCATTGCGGCTACTACCGGGGGCGGCCGGTTCACGACGTGAAGTGAGGATTGGCGTCAGCCGCTATTGGGGTGCTGAGCCCAGGGGCGATCGCTCGGACCCAGCAGGAACTGACCGGTACGGCCAACATCGTGCCTCCCTTGCGATCCCGGAGTCTGCGGAAGAAGAATCCCATGATCACAATCGCCGTGGATGCCATGGGGGGAGACCACGCACCCCGTCCGGAGGTGGAGGGGAGTGTGTTGGCGGCGCAGGAGTACGGCGTTCGCGTGCTCCTGGTGGGCCAGCCGAACGTGATTCGCGCGGAATTGGCCAGGCACTCGCGGGTGACAGTGCCCATTGAGATTGTTCCGGCCAGCGAAGTGATCACCATGGAAGATCACCCGGCGCAGGCCTTTCGCCGGAAGAAAGACAGCTCGGTTCACGTGGCTGCGCGGCTGGTGAAGGATCGAGTGGCCGATGGGTTTGTGAGCGCCGGGAATACCGGCGCGGTGATGACCACGGCCAAGTTCATCATGGGAACGCTCGCTTCGGTGGATCGTGTGGCGCTCGCGGCGCCCTTTCCGAATGCGCGCGGCGGCGTTTCGGTGCTGCTGGACGTGGGCGCGAACGTGGACTCGAAACCCGAGCACCTGCTGCAGTTCGGGGTGATGGGCGAGATCTATTACCGGGTGACCTTCGGGAGCCGCAAGCCGCGCGTGGGCTTGCTTTCTGTCGGCGAGGAAGAGATCAAGGGGAATGAGTTGACCCGCGCCGTCTACGATCGCTTGAAAGCCTTGCCGGTGCATTTTGTCGGCAACGTGGAAGGCGGGGACCTGTTCTCCGGCAAGGTAGACGTGATTGTTTGTGACGGGTTCGTGGGCAATATTGCCTTGAAGATCTGCGAAGGTTTGGCCATGGAGATCGTGAAATTTCTCCGGAAGACCTACAAGAGCTCGATTGCTTCGCAGGTCGGTTATCTTTTGTCGAAAGGCGCGATGAAGGGCATCAAGCAGAAAATGGATTATTCGGAGTACGGCGGAGCGCCGCTATTGGGCGTCCGGGGCGTGTGCGTGATTGGTCACGGAAGGTCGAACGCGAATGCAATGAAGAATGCCATCCGCGTGGCCGCTGGCTTGGCGCGCGCGCGCATCAATGAACGAATCGAACAGGAACTATCCCTGACGCAGGTGAAGGCGTAACGTCTGGAGAGGGAGTTGAGTATGGGAAAAGTAGCGTTTGTGTTTCCCGGGCAAGCGTCGCAATACCCGGGCATGGGCAAAGAGCTGGCGGAAAATTATCCCGCGGCCCGCGCGGTGTTTGAGGAAGCGGACAAAGCGCTGGGCTTCTCCATCTCCAAAATGTGCTTTGAGGGCAGCGAAGAGGAATTGAAACTCACGGCGAACACGCAACCGGCCATCCTGACCGTATCGGTGGCGGCCTATCGCGTGGTGGCGGAGAAGGGGCTGGCGCCGGATTATGTCGCCGGACACAGCCTGGGTGAGTATTCGGCGCTCGTGGCGGTTGGCGCGCTGAACTTTGCGGATGCGGTGCGCCTGGTGCGCAAACGCGGTCAATATATGCAGGATGCCGTGCCCGCGGGGCAGGGCGGCATGGCCGCGATCATGGGTATTTCACCGGCGGTGGTGCAGGATGCCTGCAAGCGTGCGGCGGCAGGCGAAATCTGCACCCCTGCGAACCTCAATTCGCCGGAGCAGACGGTCATTTCCGGACACGCCAGCGCGGTGAAACGCGCGGTGGAGATTGCTTCGCAGTTGGGTGCGAAGCGCTCCATGATGCTGGCGGTATCCGCGCCGTTCCATTCGGCTTTGATGATGCCGGCGCAGGAAAAGCTGGCAAAGGATCTGCGCGCAACGAAGTTCGCCGATTTGCAAGTGCCCCTGGTCACCAATGTGGACGCCGACACCATTCGCAAGGGCGATGAAGCCCGCGAAGCCTTGATTCGCCAGGTATCCATGACGGTACGCTGGCAAGAGTCCATGCGCCTGCTTCTCGATGAAGGCGTGAATACCTTTGTCGAAGTGGGGCCGGGCCGCGTGCTGACCGGCTTGATGCGCCAGATCGAGCGTTCCGTGGCCTCGCTGAACGTGGAAGACGAAAAAAGCTTGCAGAGCACGGTAGAAAAAATCGCCGGAGCAAAAACCGATTCAGCGTAAAGCGAATCTGTAGCTCTGGCCTTAAGGCCTGAGGGTTTCCGCAGCGGAGGTGCGGAGTATCGGAGCGCAAACCGCTGCCACCGTCATTCCGAGCGAAGCGAGGAATCCCTCTTGGTGTTTTACCAGGTGCGAAGAATGTTCAGTCTGAAAGACAAAGTCGCGGTCGTAACCGGCGCCTCGCAGGGCATTGGCCGCGAGACGGCGCTGACCTTGGCCGAAGCCGGCGCCAAAGTCGTCGTGGCCGCGCGCAACGAAGAGAAGCTGGCGGCGTTGGTGCAGGAAATCGCCGGCAAGGGCGGCGAAGCGTATGCCGTGAAGCTCGATGTGGCGGACGCGGAACAGACCAAGGCCGCCTTCAGGACCATCCTGGAAAAGTTTGGCAAAGTGGACATCCTGGTCAACAACGCCGCCATCACGCGCGACGGTTTGGCCATGCGCATGAAGGCCGACGACTGGGACGCTGTTCTGCGTACGAATCTGACCGGCGCGCATCTCTGCATCCAGCAAGTCCTCTCGGGAATGATGAAGGCGCGCGCGGGGCGCATCATTAATATCGCTTCGGTGGTGGCGCGGATGGGAAACGCCGGGCAAGCCAATTATGTGGCCGCGAAGGCGGGCCTGATTGGCTTGACGAAAGCCATGGCCATCGAAATTGCTTCACGCAATATCACGGTAAATGCAGTGGCTCCGGGTTTCATTGAAACGCCGATGACGGACGTTTTGTCCGACAAGGTAAAGGAAGAGCTGAAAGTGCGCATTCCCTTGGGGCGCATGGGCAGCGGCCGCGATGTTGCCGCCGCCATCGTATTTCTCGCAAGCGACGAAGCCTGCTACATCACCGGCCACGTCCTCGACGTCAACGGGGGGATGTATTTAGCGTAATGGCGGACTACAGCGAACAGTGGCGGGACTATCGCAGGGTGAGAAACGAGGCGTTGCTTGCCGTCTTTGGGATCATCCCGCTCGGACTTCTCGGTCTGCTACTCCAGAGCCTTTTTGGCAGATCGAGGGTGACGGGTTTTGTTATGGCGGTGATTATGCTGGCTTGGTTTTTCACAGCCGTGTTTACCTCGGCACGACTGAATTTGTGGCAGTGCCCCCGATGTGGGGAGAACTTCGGCAACAAATGGTGGTACAGAAAGACAGCGCTCATTGCCCGTCGATGTGTGCACTGCGGCTTGGCGAAATTCGCCAACAGCTGAAACCCAAGTTGACCTTGCGCGATAGGGTAACTAGAATGGGCAGGTTACCTGGGCAAGTCGAGAAGAGATTGTAGGACGGCCTCTGGGCCGGAATGCGGTGCAAAGCAGTAATAATACGAACATGCGACATCGGGTCGCGGAGGAATGGGCATGGCCAGCGTGGAAGAACGCGTAAAGCAGATCATCGTCGAGCAGCTTGGTGTGGATGAAGCGGAGGTCACGCCGACCGCGTCGTTCGTGGACGACCTGGGCGCGGATTCGCTCGACCAGGTGGAATTGGTCATGGCGTTTGAAGAGGCCTTCGGCATCGAAGTGCCAGACGAGGACGCCGAGAAGATGACCACCGTGAAGGACGCCGTCGAGTACATTGAGAAGCACAGCAAGGGCAAGTAAGCCGCACGCAAATCCCCGCTTGAAGGAGCCATCGAGTTGACTCGCCGGGTTGTTGTTACGGGCGTTGGTTTGGTCTGTGCACTGGGCATCGGGACCGAGGAAAGCTGGAAAAACCTGGTCGCGGGGCAAAGCGGCATTGACTACATCACGCATTTTGATGCCACGGAATTTGACTGCAAGATCGCGGGCGAAGTAAAGAACTTCGACCCATTCATCTGGATTGAGAAAAAAGAGCTGAAAAAGATGGGACGCTTCATCCAGTTGGCCCTGGCCAGCGCGGATTTTGCCGTCCGCATGGCCGAGTGGAAGCCGGAACAATCGGACCTGGATGAAGTGGGCGTGTACATCGCCTCTGGCATCGGCGGGTTCGATATCATCGAGCGCGAACACATCAAGCTGATGCAAGGCGGCCCGGGCAAGATTTCGCCGTTCTTCATTCCCTCGGCAATCATCAACCTGGCCTCCGGCCACATTTCCATTCGTTATGGCGCGCGCGGGCCGAATTCGGCGACCGCGACGGCCTGCTCGGCCTCGGCGCACTCGATTGGCGATTCCTTCAAGATCATCGAACGCGGCGCCGCGGAAATGATGATCTGCGGCGGCACCGAAGCGACCATCACCCCGATGGGCGTTGGCGGATTTGCTTCCATGCGCGCGCTTTCCACGCGCAATGACGAGCCCCAAAGGGCCAGCCGACCGTTTGACGCGGACCGTGACGGCTTCGTCGTTGGCGAAGGCGCGGGCATCCTGATTCTGGAATCGCTGGAGCACGCGCAGAAGCGCAATGCCCCGATCTTTGCCGAAATTGTAGGTTACGGCATGAGCGGCGACGCCTATCACATCACGCAGCCCGCCGAAAATGGCGATGGCGCATATCGCGTGATGAGGGCGGCGCTGAAGGACGCCAAGCTTTCGCCTGACGATATCGGTTACGTGAATGCCCACGGCACTTCCACGCCGCTGGGCGACGCCATCGAAACGACGGCGATGAAGCGGCTCTTTGGCGAACGCGCCATAAGCAAGAAGCTGCCCGTGAGCTCCACAAAATCCATGACCGGTCACCTCCTTGGCGGCGCCGGAGGCCTGGAAGCGGGCATCAGCGTTCTGGCCCTGCGCGATCAGATACTGCCTCCCACGATCAACCAGGAAAAGCCCGATCCCGCCTGCGATCTGGACTATGTGCCCAACGTGGCGCGCAAAGCCACCGTGGATTACGCGCTCTCCAATTCGTTTGGCTTTGGCGGAACAAACGCCGCTCTGATTTTCAAGCGCTGGACCGGAAAATAGTCTCTCGTTCGCTCCAGATGCGGGTTTTCAGTCTGGACTGAACGGGGCAGGTTCTTCGCTCCGCTCTGGATAATTCTTATCCCTCCCTGGAAGCACGGGTGGAAGGAAAATCCCATGAACATCATTGTCTGTATCAAGCAGGTCCCAGCGAAGGATGCGCCGCTGGCCGTTGCCGGGAACTGGATCAAGGAGTCGGACATCGGCTTCGAGATGAATGAGCCGGACACCTACGCTTTGGAAGAAGCGCTGCGGCTGAAAGAAAAGCACGGCGGGGAAGTGATCGCGCTTTCGCTGGGGCCGGAGCGTGTGAAGCAGACTATCAAGGAAGCGTTGGCGAAGGGCGCGGATCGCGGCATTCACATCGCCGACGACAATTTCGCGCAGCTCGATCCGCTGGGCGCGGCAAAGGTTCTAGCCGCGGCGATTGCCAGTCAAAAATGCGACCTGGTGCTGACCGGATTGCAGAGCGATGACCACGGCTTCGGCCAGACTGGCGTTCTGCTTGCGGGCCTCCTGAATCTTCCGCACGCCACGCTCATCATGCAGATTGAAGTGCTGGACGGCAGGTTGAAGCTAAAACGCGAATTGGAGGCTGGCTGGTTCCAGTGGATCGAGTGCCCGCTGCCGGCCGTGCTTTCCATTCAGTCTGGCATCAACAAGGTGCGCTACGCCACGCTGAAGGGCATCATGGCCGCGAAGAAGAAGGAGATTGCAGTCGTGACGCGAGAGTCGCTCGGCGTGGTCATCGAGCCGACGCAAAAGATCGAGAGAATTTATGTGCCCACGAAAACCAAGAAGACGGAATTCCTGACCGGCACGCCCAAGGAAATGGCCGCCAAATTGGTTGAGAAGCTGAAGTTCGAAGCGCGGGTGATCTAAAGGCTGGTCAGTTTGACGGGTGTCATTCTGAGGCAAACCGGTGAGGTTCGCCGAAGAATCTCAGCCGAATGGGAAATCGAGGTGATTGATCAGTTGAGATCCTTCGCTTCGCTCAGGATGACAGCTAGTGGCAGGTTCGGGAGACGTTAACCATGAAGATCCTCGTTATTACCGAACAGCGGCAAGGCAAGTGGAACAACACCAGTTTCGAGACGCTGGTGGCGGCGCAGCAGATCGCCGCAGCGACGTCGGGGGCCGTTAGCGCGGCCGTGATTGGCAAAGGCGTGGCGCCGTTCGCGGAGGAATTGGCGTTGAAGAACGTCGCGGAAGTTATGCTCGTTGAGCACGATCTGCTGGAGAGCTACACGCCCGACGGCTATTGCGTGGCGCTGAAGCAGGTGATCGAAGCAGCCAAGCCGGACCTGGTGCTCTTCCCGCACACCTACCAAGTGCGCGATTTTGCGCCGAAGCTGGCGGCCTCGCTCGGCAAGGGCATGATCGGCGATTGCGTCGGCTTCCGCAGCGAAGGAGGCAAGCTGGTCTTTGTGCGCCAGATGTTCCAGGGCAAAACGGCGGCGGACGTTACTTTCACGGGAGCGGCGCCCTGGTTTGTATCGTTCCAGTCGGGAGCGTTTCGCGCCGATTTGCTCGCCGCTCATCCCGGCGGAAAAGCGTCCGTCAACGCCGCGAAGGTGGCATTGAACGCCGGCGACATTCGCACCAAGCCACTGGAGCTGTTCAAGGAAGCAAAGTCGGCCGTGGACCTCACGCAAGCCCCGCTGATCGTCGCGATCGGCCGCGGCATCAAAGCGCCGGAGAATATCGCGCAAGCGGAAGCGCTAGCCAAGGCGCTAGGCGCGGAAATCGCCGCTTCTCGCCCGATCTGCGATGAAGGCTGGCTCCCGATGGAGCGGCAGATTGGCAGCTCCGGGCAAACCGTGGCGCCGAAATTGTATCTGGCGCTGGGCATCAGCGGCGCCATCCAGCATGTCGTGGGTATGAAGGGCTCGCGCACCATCGTCGCCGTAAACAAGGACCAGAACGCCCCCATCTTTGAAATCGCCGACTATGGCATCGTCGGAGATATCTTTGAAGTCATGCCCGCCCTCACCGAGGAACTGCACAAAACGAAGGCGTAAGGCGAGACCGCCGCGCCGGAGTGTCGTATAATTCGACGAGTGGCATGACCAGCCAAGACTACAAGACGGTCCTCTATCGCCAGGAAGATGGCTCCTGGGTTGCGGAGATTCCCGCGATTCCTGGATGCTACGCCTTGATGGAGTCTCGTGATTCCGCGCTTGCGGAATTGACGCAGGTGTTCATCATGATCGCGAACGAGGGTCACACAGAGGGCCAAGCCCCTTCTTCCTGACACGCAATCCGGCTTGCGCAGAAGAGAATGAGAGATTCCTCCACTCCGTCCCGGCAAAGACCGCCGGGACTCCGGTCGGAATGACAGTGAGTTGGGACCATTTGGGAACAAGCCCTGACGATGTGATTGCCTCTTTCAGTGGTTGAAATCTTCGCTTAGATCTCGCCAGGTGGGATTCACCTTTTCGATGAGAACAACCTTTTTCTCCCTGCGCCAGCGCTTCAGTTGTTTCTCTCGCGCGATGGCGTTGCGGCTATCTCCGAATGGTTCGAAATACACGAGTTTCTTTGTTTTATATTTTTCAGAGAAGCCCGAAATTACCCCGGCTTTGTGTTCGGCGACGCGCCTTTCAAGGAGATTCGTGACACCGATGTAAAGGGCGGCGGACTCGCTCGTCATAATGTAAACGTGATAGACCATCTAGACCTGACAAATATTCCGGCGCTGACAATCTGGCACTTCTTTTGCCGAAACACAAATGACCCACGATGTCATCCCGAGCGAAGGGCCGGCGGGGTTTGTCGGCCCGGAGTCGAGGGATCTCTCCTAGTTTGCTAGAATCGCGGCATGCCCATGCAACGCGAACAATTGGAAGCCGACGTACTGATCGTGGGCGCCGGGCCGGCCGGCCTCTCCTGCGCGCTGCACCTGGCAAATCTCATCAAGCGGCACAATGCCAGCGGCGCCCCCTCGGCTTCGCTCGGGGCAAGCAAGCCGGAACTTTCCGCGGAAAATATTTACGTGCTGGAAAAGGGCCGCGAGATCGGCGCGCACCAGCTTTCCGGCGCGATCATGAACCCCTCGGCGCTGGCGGAGCTCGTGCCGGACTTCGCGAAGACCGCGCCGCTGGACACGCCGGTGACCGATTCCGCCGCGCTCATCTTCACGCAAAAGTCGTCCTATCGCATCCCGATCACACCGCCGCCCTTCAACAACGCGGGGAATTACGTCATCTCGCTCAGCAAGCTGGTGAAGTGGATGGGCGGGCTGGTGGAATCCGCGGGCGTAAACCTGTTCAAGGAATTTGGCGGCGCGGAGTTGATTTACTCTGGCAATGGCATCGCGGGCGTCATCACGGAAGACAAGGGCCTCGACAAAAACGGCAAACCCAAGGACAACTACACGCCCGGCTACGAATTGCGCGCCAAGGTCACCGTGCTGGCGGAAGGCACGCGCGGCTCGCTCACGAAGCAACTCGTGACGAAGAAGAAGCTCGACAATATCAATCCGCAAAGCTACGGCATCGGCATCAAGGAATTGTGGGAAGTGCCGCCGGGTAAAATCCAGCCGGGTTTCGTGGCCCACACGCTTGGCTGGCCCGTTTCTTCAAAGATGTACGGCGGCGGCTGGATTTACGGCTTGCAGAACAATCGCGTCTCCATTGGTCTGGTGATCGCGCTGGAGTACGAAGACCCGCGATTCGATCCCCACGCGGCGTTTCAGACCTGGAAGACGCATCCTTTTGTGCGCAATCTGCTGGACGGCGGCCAGTTGATGCGCTACGGAGCAAAATCGCTGCCCTACGGCGGCTGGTACGCCATGCCGCGCAACTATGTTGACGGCGGCCTCATCGTCGGCGATTCCGGCAGCTTCCTCGATTCGCAGCGCCTGAAGGGCGTGCACCTGGCCATGAAGAGCGGCATGCTGGCCGCCGAAACGATTTTTGAAGCGCTCAAGAAAGAAGACTACTCCGCCAAAACGCTGCAAGCCTACAAAGAGAAAATCGATCACAGCTACATCAAGACGGAGCTGTGGAAGGTGCGGAATTTTCACCAGTCTTTCCGCAACGGCTTGCTGGACGGCTTCTTCCATAGCGGTTTGCAACAAATCACCGGTGGACGCGGCCTGATTGACCCGATGCGCGCGCACGCCGGCCACGAAGCCTACGGCAAAATTCACGGGCGGCCCGCGCCGGAGCGCTTCAAGGGCGATGGCAAGCTCACCTTCGACCGCCTGACCGACGTTTATCATTCCGGAACGCGCCACGACGAGGACCAGCCCTGCCATCTGAAGGTGCGCGACCTGAATATCTGCGCCACCCGCTGCGTGGAAGAGTACGGCAATCCCTGCCAATATTTTTGTCCCGCGGCGGTTTACGAAATGGCCAATGATGGCGGCGCGCTGAAGCTGAAGATCAACGCCGCCAATTGCGTCCATTGCAAAACGTGCGACATCGCCGATCCCTACCAGATCATCGATTGGGTCGTCCCCGAAGGTGGCGGCGGGCCCAACTACGAAGGGATGTAGACGCCAAGAGGCCGGGTGGTTTCCAGTCGACCAGCGCTCATCAGAAGTCAGGCGCTATGCCCGTCATTCTATCGTTTGTAAAAGGCTGGTTCACGCGCCGTAGGTGTTCACACTTTGACTGCGAAACCTATTCATCCGGCGACTCCGCCCACTTCGGCAGCCCGCAGTAATAACAGCGCTTCGGATAGAAGGGGTATCTCCCCCTGAACGCTTTGTTGCAGCGCGGGCATTGCCAATAGGCCCATTGCCAGCCCACAACCGACATGTACGGTATGTAAGCGAGAATGAAAACCATCGCGACCTTCTGATTCCACCCGAAAAACCAGAATATGCCGCCGAGCAACTCGCTAAAAACAAACCAGCCAGGAATGCTGAGGGGGAACTCAAGACGCAGTCTTCGGTATTTCCGCCACGCGGCCCTGTAGCGAGCTGTTGCTTCTTCCGCCGTTTCCGTTTCGGAAATGCTTCGGGCTGGCTCCTCGGATAATACTTCTTGATCACGCTTGGACATTATCTGACTGGCAAGTTGGTATCCAAGAAAGGCAACTCCGCAGATCCCGATGACGCCCCAGACCGGGGCCAGAGTGGCATGGGTCGCCCTACTGCTCACCCGATTGATAAATGCCGAAACCTCAATCCAAATGAAAACTCCGCCGCCAAGCCTTGCAAAGAAAACATCCCATTTGGAGGCCGGCATCCGGCGCCCCGTCCACAGAGCCACAAAGCTTTGCGGATACACAAGAAACCACAGGGCGATCACGCCACCCAAAATCATCAGTCCGCGCCACATTTTATTTGGCTCCCGTGGTCCATTGATTGCTTCCTGCTATCGTCATGGCTGTCAACCCGGCCGACGGGCTTACGAGCTGGGCGACCAAAGCTTGCGCCAGTAGGTCTTCACGCGGTTCCATGTCCCATCATCGACAGGCTTCTGCGCGGCGGCAGGTTTCTGGCGCGCGGGTGGCGCGGGAGGTGGCGTGGCTTGCGCGACCACCGGATCGCCCTCCACTTTGCCCTGGAAAATCAGCGTGGGCCTCACGCGCACCCGACGCACCAGCACAATCAAGCTGGGGTCATAGTCGGGCTGCGCCTTGGCATTCGCGTCGTAGCGCAGCGGTGGCATAAACACCTGGTAGACAGGTTCTTGCTTCTCCGCGGGGGGCGGCACAGTCGCCGGCGGCTGATCGACTTTCCGCTCCTCAGCCGCTTTCTTGATCTCCTCCGGTGAGGCCAGCACGCTGACTTCGCTGGCAGTTTGCGCCGGAATTGCCGCTGCCTGTTCTTCGCAGGTGCAACTTCCCGCCGCTGTTCGCAAGCTTTCAAGCTGTCCGTTGCTCAACGAAACATCGCCGTTTTGCGGCACCAGCACGCTCTGCCCGGTCAACTGCTGCTCGATGCGCACCGCCCCTTTGTTCGCGCGAATGCACATGGCACCCGAGGAATCCAGGCCCACCAGCACATCCTCCGGACCGTTCCCGATCGAGATGGGCCGCGCCTGAATCTGTGGGGTATAGACCGTCAGCGCCAGATCATTCTCCAGGTGCGCGTGAATTACGCCGCCCTCCAGCGCCAGCGTAAGCGCGCCGCCCGATTTCAGCACGGAAAAGTGTGCCGGGCCGCAGATGAGGATCTCTCCCCCTTCCACCAGCTTGATGCGCGCCTGCCCGGCTTTCACGCGCACATCGCTGCCGCTGCGCAAAACGGTGCGCACCTGCCCGTGCACCACATCCACGCTCATCGGTCCTTCGATGGAGATGGAGTCGCCCTCAATGGCTCCGACGGAATCGCCGAGCGGCGGATTGTCCCCTTGCACCAGCAGCGGCACCGCCAGACCGCCCCACACTAAAACGCCGGCGCAGAGAGTCTGGCCGATTCTCCGCATCATCTCTCTCCGGTTGGGACCGTTCATCAATTCAATTCACTCCAAAGCACGCAACATCACGGCAACCCTCTTATACTATAGGAATATGGCAAACCCGGAAAACGGCAGGGAAGAGGCGCCCGAGGCGATCAGCCCGCACTACGACATCCGCCTGCCCAAACTGCCCTGGCACCGGCGCGTGCAAATTCCAATTATCGCCGCGGCGGTCTTTAGCGTGATCCGAACCGTGGGGCCGACTCTGCGCTTTGAAGTGGTGGGCGGCGCTCAGCACGAGGCCTTCTGGGCAGCGAAGAAGCCGAGCATCTGGGCTTTCTGGCATCGCGTGATTCTGCCGATAACCTGGTACGCCCGGAACCGCGGCATTGTGGTGATGAACACGACCGCGTTCGACGGCCAGTGGACCCGCAAGGTGATCGAGTGGCTGGGCTTCGGCACCGCCCAGGGCAGCTCCTCGCGCGGCGGCTTACGCGGCTTGCAAGTCATGGCCAAGCGCATTGAAGAAGGTCTCGACTGCGCCTTCACCATTGACGGGCCGCGCGGTCCCCGCTATGTGGCCAAGGTGGGGCCGGTGCTGCTCGCGCGCATGACCGGCGTGCCCATTCAAGTGTTTCACGTGGGCGCTGAACGCGGCAAAACCATTCTGAAGACCTGGGATCAATTTCTGTTGCCGGGATTGTTCACGCGCGCGGTGATTATCGCCCACAAACCGATCTACGTGCCCCAAGATGCCGATTCGGAGATGATCAAAGCGAAGCACGAAGAGATGCAGAAGGCCCTGGAACGCGTGCGCGACATCGCGGAAGGCTGGTATGCGATGAGCGAAGACGAACGCAACCGCTACCGCGCCGAGTTTGGCCCGTAAGCAAAGACTTCCGTCACCTGCACGTGCCCGTTTTCGTGGCCGCGGTTATTCAGAGTCCGGCTCAGTTGCCATCGTGTTCGCCGAGTTTTACGGGAACATCCACTTTCTTGGCCCCGCGATACACCGTGATTGTCACGGTGTCGCCCGGGCGCTTGCGGTTCAGCAGCACATTCATGTCAAACTGATTCGCCACCTTCTGCCCATCCAGCGCCACGATCACGTCGCCGCCGATCACGATGCGCCGCATGCCCGCTTCGGCCACGCGATCGCCACCGCGGATTCCCGCGGCCGCCGCCGGGCTGCCCTTGGTGGTCTGCTCCACCAGCAAGCCATCCTGCACCGGCAGATCGAGCGCCTCCGCGAGCCATCCGCCGACCGGCACCGTCTGCACGCCGAGATACGCGCGCCGCACGCGCCCTTCCGACATCAAATCGTTGGCGATGAGCTTTGCCGTGTTAATCGGGATGGCGAAGCCGATGCCCGCCGTCGTTCCAGAGGGCGTGTAGATCGCGGAGTTGATGCCGATCACCTCGCCATGCGTGTTAATCAACGGCCCTCCGGAGTTGCCGCGGTTGATGGAGGCGTCGGTCTGAATCGCTTCATCAATAAACGTGGTTTGGCTGGTCTGCACTGTGCGGCCCAGCGCGCTCACCACACCCGTAGTGAGCGTCGATTGGAAGCCGAACGGATCGCCGATGGCCAGAACCTTCTGCCCCACCTGCAGCGTCGAAGAATCGCCCAGCGGCAGCGCGCTAAGCTGCTTGCCTTTGGGCTCGATCTTCACCAGCGCAACGTCATTGCGCTGGTCCGCGCCGATGAACTTCGCCGGATAATGGCTCTGATCGCCCAGGATCACTTCAATCGTCTGCGCCCCCGCAACCACGTGATAGTTCGTCAGGATATAGCCGCGCGGATCAATAACAAATCCCGAGCCTGCGCCTTCCACCGGCACGGGATCCATGAAGAAATCGTACTCCGTGGCCTTCGTCAAAATATTGGCCACAGCCGGCGATGCCTGGCGGTAGATGCGCACGTTGATGGATTCTTCCTCGGTCAGCGCTTCATTCTTGCCGGCCACAGGCTTCTCGCTCAGGCCCGGTTGCACGGCGGCGATGCGTCGCGCTTCCACCTTTTCCGCCTGCTTCGGGCCGTAGCGCGCCCCTACCCAAAAGGCTCCCAGCACCAGGATCAGGGCCACCAGAATCAGGCGTCCTCGGTTGTTCTTCGTTCCTTGCGTCATTTGCGTAATGCCTCCGCCTTCCCGGCAATTCCAGAGTTTCAGCCCTCTAGTATAGGAAAATACGCGGCGTCCGGCGAATTCCTCCCGGGCCTCACAGAGCGGAGGATTTGCGGAGCTTCGCGGCGAGGGCCCGTACCTGCGCGCGCGTGGATTCCATCGTTCCCGAGCAATCGATGGTAAATGTGGCCAGGCGAAGCTTTTCCTCCAGCGGGAGTTGCGCGGCGATGCGGCGCTTGGCATCCAACTCGCTCATGCCGCGCGCTTTCAACCGCTCGAGTTGCTGCTCCGGCTCGCACCAGGCCACCACCAGCCCGTCGAGTTTGCTCACGAAGCCTGCTTCGACCAGCAGCGCCGCCTCCACAAACGCGGCATCGCGCACGCCGCTCCGTTTCCACTCCTCATACTGGTTGAGCATGATCTGTTCGACGCGCGGATGCAGGATCGCGTTGAGTTTCGCCAGCCTGGCGGGATCGGCGAAGACGATCGCTGCCAACTTTGCGCGGTCAATTCGCCCGTCGGCCCCGGCGAGCTCCGCGCCAAACTCCCGCAGAATCTCCTCGCGCGCCGGTTGCCCCGGCTCCATCAGTTTGTGGGCCACGGAATCCGCGTCGAGCACCGGAAAACCCATTTCGTGCAGCAGCGCCGCCACCGCGCTCTTTCCGCTGGCAATGCTGCCGGTTAAGCCGAATTTCAGCATAAACTCCGGAACTCTCCCCTGAAGATCAGAAAGCCCGCCTCGGAAAGTGTGGCCACAAAATCGCGAGTACGGCGCAGCAGAATCTTTTAATGCCCGGCAACCGCGGCGTTGGGAAGACGCCGTAGCCGCGCGGCTTTCACCGTGTTGCTCATCAGCATTGTGATGGTCATCGGTCCCACGCCTCCCGGCACCGGCGTGAGCGCCCCCGCAATTTGCAGCGCGTCGGGATGCACGTCGCCGAGCAGCACATTCCCCTTCGCGCGGAATTTTTCCAGGCGCTCTGGAAAGTTGCGCAGCAGCCGCACAGCCTCCCCCGGATCGGTGACCTTGTTGGTGCCGACGTCAATCACCGCGGCGCCCGGGCGAATCCAATCCGGCTGCACGTAACCCGCTTTGCCCATCGCCGCGACGACGATGTCCGCGCGGCGAACTACCTCCGGCAAATCGCGCGTTTTGGAATGGCAGATTGTCACCGTGGCATTCGCGTGCATCAGCAGAAGCGCCATGGGCTTGCCAACAATGTCGCTGCGGCCCAGCACCACGGCGTTCGCGCCTTCCACGGGAATCTGGTAGCGGCGCAGAATTTCCATGCAGCCGGCCGGCGTGCATGCCACGAGTCCCGGACGATTGCTGACCAGCTTGCCTAGGTTCACGGGATGGAAACCGTCCACGTCCTTCGCGGGATCGACGGCTTCCAGGATGCGCTTCGCGTCAACCTGGGCGGGCAAAGGCAGTTGCACCAGAATGCCATCCACGTTGTTGTCGGCGTTGAGGTCGCGCACCAACTGCAACAATTGCTCCGTGGAAATGGAAGCGGGCGGCGTGTGCAGCCAGCTCGCCAGGGCCAGTTGCTCGCAGGCCGCGATTTTGCTTTTGACGTAAAGTTGCGAGGCGGGATTTTCGCCGACCAGCACCGCGGCCAGTCCCGGGCGCACACCCTGCGCGGCGAGTTTGCGGGTCTCTTCCTTTAATTCCTCAAAGATCTGGTCGCGGATTTTCAGGCCGTCCAGGAGGCGTGCGCTCATGCACAGAGAATAGCACAGGGAAAGTTGCGGGCAGCGGCCAGCCGCCGGCTAGTCGGACTTTTTCACGAGCTACAATTCTGATGTTATTCAAACTACGCAGCACGCTGTCATCTTGAGGGGCGCGCCGTTTGCGCCCCGAAAGATCTCAATTAATACACCTTGCACAATCTTGATGTTGGGGTCCTTCGGCGATCCTCATCGGATCGCCTCAGGTGGAAAGAGCAGCGCTACTCCGGCACCTGATGCCCCTTCCCCCAGATCTGCTCTCAAAGTGCAGCGGGTGTTCTGAGTCGCCTGCGCATCTATCGCGCTGGCCAGCCGCCTACAGAGCGCTCTTCAGCACCTCAAGCCCGGCCCGGGAAACCTCCACATCGTCCTCGGACTTGCCTCCGCTGAATGCCGCGATCACATAGCCGGTCTTCGCGCGGGCAATCACGCCACCTTGCCAGCCGAATTCTCCAATCATCGGCGGGCGCGTGCCGCTGCCGCTGTTCTGCAGCGTGTCTGCCATCTCCGCCGCCTTCGCGTAAGCGATCCCCAGCAGATTGGAGCCGTTGTTGCCCGTCGAGGGAGCATCTTTCATCCGGCCCACCACCACCATCTTCGAACTCCAGGACTGAAGGGTGTCGCCTTCAAAATAGGCCACCACGGCAACTCCCCCGATCTTGAGCTCCGTGGCGTGCTTCTTCATCGCCAGCAGCGCCGCGTCCGCCGACGCATCGAAGTTCTTCGCGCTGCCCTGCTCGGGGGCGTTGACCGCGCGGATCTCCTCAGTGTTGAAAGCAGCTTTCCCGAAGCGTTCCTCGCCGGCGCCAATTACCGCTACCAGCAAAATGCTTATCGTAAACAGGTGTATCTTCATTATTTTTTCCCTCTCTGATCGCCGCGTGGCGCAGCCTTTCGGATAAATTCAGGATTCACGAGGGCAGCATACCACTCCAGCAATTCACCGGGAGCGATAAAGGCAGCGCTGGCGTGGGCTTCGCTTGGATCGAGGAACACGCAAAGTCGTCCCAGCACGCGAAGCCTGCGCCGCGGTCGCACGCCGAACATGGCTGGCCGGGACCTGCTCCAAGGGTCTCCAGATTTCCATTCCCCAAGTGCTTGAAAATAGGCTACTTAATGTATTTTACGGATGCGTCTTCGCGGCGCAAGAACCAAATGCCCAAATGATGCTGCCGGGCATGGGGGCACCCGGCCGCGTGCTTCGGGAACCTTTTTGTCGGCAGAAGGGAATTGTACACAGTGGCAACGGAAAGCACGATACGGGAGAATACATCATGGAAATTTACTCGAAAGCGGCTCTGGCTGTTCTGGCTGTGGCGCTTAGCTCCGCCCCGGTCCTGGCGCAGGGCGACCCGCAGGATCCACCACCCGAGCAGCAAGGACCTCGGGGTGGGTTCGGGGGACACGATCAAATGCGAGCCGGGGGCCCCGGTGAGGAGCGAGGCCAATGGGGCCATAGGCAAGATGGCTTCGGCGGAGGCGAACGCATGGGCGAGCGCGGTTTCGGCAGGGGGCAAGGGGAATTCGGACTCGCACGCCTTTTGAAAGACCCGGCCATTCGGCAGAAACTCGGTATCACCGCCGAACAAGTAGGCGCGATCCGCAAGCAGGAGTCGGACTTCCGCAAGTCGGAAATTCGCGAGCGTGCCGATCTTGAGGTGAAGCGGGTTGACTTGAAGGACCTGCTCGAAGCCGACAAGCCGGATCGCGCCGCGATCGACAGCAAGCTGCAGGAAATCAGCACCGCTCGACTGGCTCTGGAAAAATCCGCGGTCCACTATCGGTTGGCCATGCGCGAGGCGATTACCCCCGAGCAACGCGAGAAGCTTCACCAATTGATGAGTGAGCGCCGGCGGCACGAGGGTGGCCCGGCACGCCCCGGCGGCCCGCGCGGGGAAGGACACAAGGGACAGCACGGTCCGGCTCCGGCGCCTAATGCGCAGGGGCAGCCGCAGCCGCAGCCGAAGAACTAAGCAAACCCAATCGGCGGCCCAGCACAATTCACCGCGCAATAGGATGTTTCGGGTGCCCCTCGCTTTTGTCGAGAGGCACCCGTTTTTGTGTCTATCGTCCAGCCGCCTGCCGTGTTTCGACGCTCTCTTTGTTACTTGGGCGTGATCAAGCGATACCCAGCTCCGCATTGAGAAAGCCGACGAAATACTTCCACGCGAGATAGTAAATAATCAGGGCCACGGGCAACCCAAAGGGAGCCAGAACGAACACTTCGTGAGGTATCGTGAAATCGAGCAGCCGCGCGACGACGTAGCCGCCCGGGGCCAGCAGCAGCGGGAGCGCCCCGCCGAACACACCCAGAGAAACGCGCCGGCCTGCAAAGAACGCACGGTACAGCACGTTCCACAACCCCCAGGCATTGGGCACCGCGGCCATCGGGAACACGATCACGCGTTCGATGGCGATGGGGACATCCCAGACATAACGAATGACCGTGTAGCTGGTCATAATCACGAGGAGAAAAACAGTCGGTACCGCAATTCCAGCGAGATAAGCGCGCAAATAGGGATGCTTGTTCATGACTACTCCTTTCTTACAGGTGGTACAACAACGCGGGAATGATTCCCGGGAAAAAGCAAAGCACGGCAGCAAGGGTCGCGAGCAAGGCCCAATCCCACCAGGGCACGCGTAACGTGCGCTGGTCGAGCCGCTGAAGCATCGCCGGCCACAGGTCGCGCCCGAGTTCGACGCCGTGAGCGGGGGGCAGGGAATCCTTCAACAGCTTCTTCAGATCGTCAATTTCCGGTTCCTTCATGGGTGGACTCCTGCCTCCGATAGCGTTTTTCTCAAAATGCGCACGCCGCGAAAGACGCGTAACTTCACGGCGCTTTCCGAAATCCCCAGGGCCTCGGCGATGCTCTGGTAGGGTTCCTCTTCCACCAGCGCCAGCAACACAACGGCGCGCAGGCGCGGCGAAAGCTTGTTCATCGCGCGAAGGATTTCGCGGCGAAGCTCGAGTTGCTCTCCGGGCGGCTGCTGCGCCGTGGCGGGCAGCTCGTCTGGCAAGGGAACTTCGCGGCCCGCATGACGAAGGTGATCGATGGCCGCGTTCGTGGCGATGCGCCGCAGCCATGCCCCGCAATTTCCCATGGCCGGGTCGAAGCGGACGTGGGCCCGGTGCATGCGCCAGAAAGTTTCCACGGTCAAATCCTCGGCAACGGCGGTGTTGCGGACGATGCGCATGAGCCAGCGAAAGATTTCGCCCTGGTGCTGCCGGAAAAGCGCTTCGAAGGCATCCACATCGCCCGCCGCGAATCGCTCCAGCAGTTCCATGCACCGCCTCTATCTACGCTTACTGTCCGGGAAGCTCCGAGGTTACATCATTTTTGGGGTCGCGCCTGCTAAAGGATGCCAATGGATGGCTACCCGAAGTTGTTTCAACGCGTTAAAAGTGCGCCCGTCGAACTTATCCCACCAGACACTACTTCACCAGCGCGCTCCCACCAACGGGCGAATCTTGCTTTCATAGATGCGGCGCACGCCGGCCATCGCTTCTTCCGTTAGCGGCGGCAGCTCCGAAGACTGGCAGTTTTCGGCAACCTGCTCGGGCCGTTTTCCTCCGGGTATCGCGCAGCTCACCGCATCGAACATCAGGATCCAGCGCAGTGCAAACTGACTCATCGAAACGCCGGCAGGCAGAAGTTTACGAATTTCTTCCACCGCCTCGAGGCCAAGATCGTAATCCACGCCGGAAAAGGTTTCGCCGATATCGAAAGCTTCGCCGCGCCGGTTGAAATTTCTGTGGTCGTCCTTCGGGAAACTGGAATCCCGACCGAGCTTGCCCGTCAGCAGGCCGCTGGCGAGCGGCACGCGGGCAAGAATGCCCACCTGCCTCTGTTTCGCTTGGGCAAAGAAAACTTCCGCCGGACGCTGGCGAAAACAATTAAAGATAATCTGCACCGTCTGCACGTTGGGATATTGAATGGCCTTCAGAGCCTCTTCTACCTTTTCAACGCTGACACCGTAGTACCGAATTTTCCCCGCTCGCACCATGTCGTCGAGGATGCCGAATATGTCGGGCCTGTCGTAGACCCCGCCAGGGGGGCAGTGCAGTTGCAACAGGTCCAATGCGTCAGTCGAAAGATTCCGCAGACTCTCCTCGACCCACGCCGTCAAATTCTCCCGGTTATATCCTTCGACCGTCTGCTGGGGCAGCCGCCGCCCAGCCTTTGTCGCAACGACGATTTCGTCCTTCCTGCTCTTTTTGAGTTTTGCGATCAGGCGCTCGCTTCGCCCATCTCCATAGACGTCGGCGGTGTCGATAAAGTTGACGCCGCAGTCTATCGCCTTGTGCAGCGCGGCCAAGGACTCTTCATCCGATACCGCGCCCCACGAGCCCCCGATGGCCCATGCACCAAAACTCACCTCCGAAACTTTGTAGGGGGTTCTTCCCAACAAACGGCAGCGCATCGTTGCCTCCTTTTCGCCCGAATCATCTCAGCCGTATGGTACCAAAGGATCGCAGTGCAAATGGCGCGCCCGCCTCCCAGCGCCAACGAAAACCCTCAGGCCTCGAAGACCTGAGCTACAGGCCTTTTTGCAAACTGTAGCTCACCTGTTCAGGGGTGAGGTTCTCCCGCGCATGCCGCACACAAAAAAACGCCCGGGCGATGGACCCGGGCGCTTTGCCCTACTGAAAACTGATGGCTGAAAACTGAAAACTAGTAAATGTCGTACTGCTCCCAATGCAGCGTCGCGTCCGACTGGATGATGATGTGCTTGTGCGCGTTCTGCTCGAGTTCATCGATCAGGATGGACTCGCGCGTCTTCAGCGCCTTGGCTATTTCCGGATGCACGCGCAGCGTGAGGTTCGGCCCTTCATGATCGGCCACGGCCATCTTTCGCGCTTCCGACTGAATCTCGTAGCATAGCGTGGGGATGGATTTGACCATGCCCGAGCCCGTGCAATACGGGCAGGGCTGGCAAAGCACGCGCTCCAGCGCCTGTTTGGTGCGCTTGCGCGTGATGCAGACCAGGCCAAATTCGTTGAACGAAAGCGCCTTCGACGGCGCCTTGTCCTGCTCCAGCGCCGACTGCAGCGCCATCAGCACCTTTTCGCGGTTCCGCCGCTCTTCCATATCAATGAAGTCCACCACGATGATGCCGCCGAGGTCGCGCAAGCGAATCTGCCGCACGATCTCGTTCACGGCTTCCAGGTTGGTCTTGACGATGGTGTCCTCTAACCGCGTGGAGCCCTTGCCCACGAATTTCCCGGTGTTGACGTCGATGGCCACCAGCGCTTCCGTGTGGTTGATGACGATGTAGCCGCCGGACTTCAGCCACACCTTGGCGCGCAGCGCTTTGTCCAGTTCGTGCTGGATGCCGAACTCCTCGAAGATCGGCTGCTCCTTGGTGTAGAGCTTGACCTTGGTGACGAGTTTTGGCTGGAAGCGGCTGACGAATTCCACCACCTTGCTGTATTCCTCTTCGTTGTCAATCCAAATGCCCGTGAAATCGTCGCTGACGTAGTCGCGCAGGATACGCTCGACCAGGTTCAGGTCGCGGTGCAGCAGCGAGGGCGCTTTGCGATCGTCGTTCTTGTGCTTGATCTCATTCCAGGTCTTGCCCAGGAACTCGATGTCCGTGCGGATTTCATCGTCCGTCGCGTCGCCTGCGGCGGTGCGCACGATGAAGCCGCCCGGATAGCTGCCACGCGCTTCGCCAACCAGACGGCGAAGGCGCGAGCGGTTTTCCGCGCTGGCAATCTTGCGGGAAACCCCGATGTGGTCAATCGTCGGCATGTACACCAGGAAGCGTCCCGGCAAGGCCACGTGGCTGGTGATGCGCGCGCCCTTCTTGCCCAGAGGTTCCTTGGCAATCTGTACGACGACATCCTGACCCGACTTCAGCATTTCGGAAATGAGCTGCGGGCGGCGCTGCGGCGCATGCCCGCTATGATGCCCGCGGTGAGGACCATGTCCGTGGCGCTCAAAGCGCCCGCGGCCCCGGTCGCCACCTCGGTCGCCCCGATCTCCCCGGTCACCTCCCCGGTCACCTCCCCGGTCACCCCGATCTCCTCGGTCGCCCCGATCACCTCGATCGCGGCGTCCGTCCTGGCGTCCACGCGGCCCCCGGTCATCCCGGCCGCGCTGCGGCCGCTGGAAGCGGGAGCGCGGGTTGCTGCCGATACGCGCTGAATCACGCCGCACAAATTCCTCGCGCGGTGCGCTCGCACTGCGCGGGCTGCGCGTTTCGCCGGGAAGGAGCACGACATCTTCCTCGATGCTCGTTTCGCTGGTGGCGCCCTGTGCCGGAATGGACTCGTACTGTCCCCCCTCGGTGCGCCCCCCACCTTCCTCGCGATCGAAGGCTGCTTTAGCCGCTTCGATCACTTCCTGATGTTCTTCCTGCTCTTGACGATCTTCGCGCTCTTCTCGTTCGTCCTGTTCTTCCTCGGATTCTTCTTCGCCGCGCTCCCGCGCCTCCTGCTCGGATTCCTCGGCAAGCTCCTCCTCGGAAACGTGGTCCTCGGCGTCACGCGCGTCTTCGTGAGCTTCCTCGTGAAAATCCTCGTGGTGTTCCTCGTGGGACCCTTCGCCTTCTTCTTCAAAGACCGGGCCGCCTACGTGCGAATCCGCTTCGGCCCGCGCCTGGGTCTCTTCATGCTTGGCCTCCACCAGCCGCGAAGAGAGCGCGGAGAGTTCTTCCTCGCTGAGGCCGGAGGTTCCGTTGTGGTGCGCCTCGGTGTGAGCTTCCTCGTGGTGTTCTTCCGCGCGCGCAGTCTCCTGCTCGACGGATTCGGCGGCAGCGGGAGTTTCTTCCCTCCGTGTTTCACCGCCAGCGGCCGCTTCGCCTTCCGTTTCGGTGTCCGCTAGAACCCAATGTGGCAAGCTTCCGGAGAAACGCCGTGGCACGCCCGAGTTCGGCTGCATGCCGACTGCTGGGCGCGCGGGCTTCTCTTCAAAATCAGGTTGACGCTCGTCGGGCTCGTGGTCCGCCAGCGGCTCGACCGGCGGTGGCGCCGGACGCCCGCGATACTTGGCGAGCGATTCGCCCGGCAGGACGATGTCGTCCTCTTTCCGTTCGACCGGCGCGCTTGGACCGCGATCACCAGAAGGGCGGCGATTGTCAAAGCCACGCGAATCGCGTTCGCCCTGCGGCGAAGCGTATTTCGAGGGAGGCAAATTGCGCCCGCCCTGACCGGGGTGACGTCCGCCGCGATCGCTGCTTCCGCCGCGCCGGCGTCCCCAGCGACCTCCCCGCCCGCGTCCGCGATCGCCGCCGCGATCGCCACGGTCTCCGCGATCCCCGCCACGGTCCTGACCCGGGCCGCGATCGTTTCCGATGCGCGGCGGATAATTCCGTGTGGGATTGTAAGAGGGAGCAAAATTCTGCGGAGCGGAAGCATTGGAATCCGGCTGGCGCTCCTCGGTCTCTGAAATTTCCGAGTCCCCGCCGGGTTCTTCGCCGCGCGGCGCATTGATCGCGTTGCCCGGTTCTACGGAGTGATCCCGCTCGTGGGCGCGATACTCTTCGCGGCCTTCCCGCTCCTCGGGGCCTCCGCGGTCTTCCGTCTCTTCGTCCAGGTGCACCTCTTCGTGCACACCTGCTGCCGCCAGCGTTTCCCCCGGCAGGACTTCGATGGCCGGTCCTCCCTGAGCCGCCAGCGCGGGCGCGGGCGCATCTTCCTGAGGCTGACCGTGATCGTAGTCCTCGAGGTTTTCGAAAACGTCGCTGACATACAGAAACGCGTCGCCATCCAGGCCGATATCCACGAATGCGGATTGCATGCCCGGCAGAACGCGCGTGACTCTTCCCTTGTAGATGCTGCCGACAAGCGCGAACTCCTTCTCGCGCTCAATGTAGATCTCGACTAGCTGTCCTTCTTCCAAAATGGCGACGCGTCGCTCGTGCGAGCCCGCCGATATAACCAATTCTTTCGACATGAAAACTCCTTAAGATGCATCGCCGCTGGAACCTCTCGCTCGGGGGTCCAAGGCAGGGCGCCGCCCAGACGCAAGTCGGGGCACGCTGGCAACAACTTTGCTGTTGCGGCATTGCGCTCGTAGCCGGAGGGAAGGGCCGCAGTGCGGCTCTCGTACTTCTTTATCCTTCTGCTAACGAGGCTAGGCCGTTGCCGGGATCTCCCCGGGGTAACGGCGGACGATGCTATCCTCACTCTTCAGATTCCTTCTTGATTAGCAACCCCGGCTTCAATCGGGGCCGCCGAACCGGCGCAGCCTCCCTGAACTGAGATGATGCGCTCGGGACTGGCTATGACTTAGTTAACGAATCGGCGTAGCCGGACATTCATTACCAGGCCAATCGCCAGGAATACAAACAACGTGGCGGAACCTCCGTAGGACATCAGCGGCAAAGGGATGCCCGTTACCGGCATTGCCCCGATGACCATAGCCACATTCACCAAAACGTGAAACCCCAGCGCCGCTGCCACGCCCATGACCAGAAACATTCCCGCGCGGTCCTTCGCCCGCTGGGCATTCTGCACTAAACGCAACAACAACGCCATGTACAGCCCCAAAGCAAGCAGCACGCCTTTGAATCCCTGTTCTTCCGCCCACGCCGACATGATGAAGTCGGAGTACCGGACCGGAATGTACCCAAGTTGATTCTGGCTGCCGTTGCCGAAACCTTTCCCCCAGAAACCGCCCGAGCCCACCGCTATCTTCGACTGCAAAACCTGGTAGCCGGAGCCTCTCGCGTCTTCCTCGGGATGCAAGAACGACGTAACCCTTTCCTTCTGGTACGGCTTCAAGAAATGCCACCCGGCGGGTAACATCAAGACGCCGATTAATACGATAGCCGCGGCGTGTTTCCATTGCAGCCCCGCCAGAAATGCGCCGACGACCAACATGGGCATCAGTACAAGAGCGGTGCCCAAATCGGGCTGCTTCAAAATCAACGCCAACGGCAAACCAACCATTAACCCTGCTTTGATCAAATCTTGCAGGGAGAGCTCATCCGTGCGCACCTCCGCGAAGAAGCGCGCCAACACTATGATTATAATCAATTTGACCAATTCTGACACCTGGAGAAATTCCCCCATCACGGGAATCCACCGTTTGGCCCCAAACCGCGTGTGACCCACCAATAAAACCGCCAATAACGCCGCAATTCCTATAATGTACAAAATGGGCGCCTGGTCCATGATCACGTGATAGTCCACGCGGGACAACGCGAACATCAGCACCACTCCCACCACCAGCCAGCGGATCTGTTTCATATGCATCCCCGCCAGCGCGCTGCCGTGTGTCGCCGAATAAATCTCGATCACGCCCAGCGCGCAAATCACCGCCAGGATGGCCACCAGCCACCAATCGTAATCTCGTGTTCCCGGTGCGTCTTTCATTCCGCCCGCTTTCCTACTTTCCGCTTACGGCCGCGCCTTCTTCTTCTCGCTGGTCGAGAGCACGGCTGCCGATTCTTCCGGCTTGACAGCCGCTTTCCCGCTTTCCGGAGTCCCTCTATTCTCACTGTTGCCCAATTCGTCCTTCCGTAATGCGGTTGTCACCTGCCCTTGATTCTTCTTTTCCTTCTTGTCGTAGTATGCCTTAACGATATCGCGGACGATCGGACCGGAGGTGCCGGCTCCATGCTCGCCCCCTTCCACCAGCACGCTCACCACAATCTCGGGATTCCTTCTCGGAGCGTAGCCTACGAACCAGGCATTGTCCTTATTCTGGCTCAAGCCTTTCCCAAGACGGTTTCTTTCCGTGTTACTCATAACTTGCGCGCTCCCGGATTTGCCGCAAAATTCAATGCCTTGCAATTTGATAGCGCCCCCCGTGCCTCCTTCGTTTATTACCCCATACATTCCCTGTGTGACTTGCTCGACGGTGTCCTCAGCCAAATCCACATGCATTTCACCCACGCGCGCCGCATCCTTCAGCAAGTGAGGTTGTTTGAAAACTCCGCCCGAGGCGATGCCGCCGATCGCGTAGGCGATTTGTAGCGGAGTCACGGTAACAGCGCCCTGCCCGATAGCAACCGAAATTGTAGATCCGGGATACCACTTATGATGAAATACCCGCTGCACCCACTCCTCCGAGGGCACCAGCCCTGGCTCTTCGGAAGGCAAATCAATCCCCGTTTTTGATCCCAGCCCCAGCATCTTCGCGTATTTCGAAATCCGATCGATCCCCATGCGCATGCCCACGTTGTAAAAAAACACGTCGCAGGAATGCACAATGGCGGCGTGGAGATTCACAACGCCATGGCCCCCTTTGCCGTACACCCAACATTTGAATTGCCGCCCATAAAATGTCGCCGACCCCGGGCAAAACGCCGTGAAGTTTTCTGCCGGTACCTTCGATTCCAACATCGCCGTGGCCATCACGATCTTGAATACGGAACCCGGAGCCAATTGCGCCTGCGTCACACGGTTCATCAGTGGATGATCCTCATCCTCATTCAGCCGCTGCCACTCTTCCTTGGAGACGCGCACGGCAAAGTCGTTCGGATCGGGCGCTGGGCGGCTCACAAATGCCAGTATTTCCCCGCTACGCGGATCCAGCGCCACGATCGCGCCCTTCTTGTCCGCCAGCGCCTTTTCCGCCACTTCTTGCAGGTCGTAATCGATCGTCAATTGAATCTGCTTGCCGGGAATGGCTTCCTGCTGCGACAGGCGCATTTCCTTCATTTCCTTGCCCACGCTGTTGACGACCACGCGCCGCATCCCATCCGTGCCCATCAGCACATCGTTATATTGCCGCTCCAGTCCCGACTTGCCCGCGAAGTCGCCCGGCCGCAGCCTGCCGTTGCTCGCTTCTATCTGTTGCTCGCTCACTTCCCCCACATACCCGCTGGCATGCGACATGAACCCGCCCGGCAGGTACCTTCGCCGGTGCACCATCAACATTTCCAGCAGCGGAATATCCGCGCGGTGCGATTCAATGAACGCCACGTCCGCCGGCGTCGCTTCCGGCTTGATCACAATAGGCTGGAATTTCGGCAGGTTTATCGTGTTATTCAACTGCTCCTTCAGATCATCCAGCGACAACCCCAGCCCGTCGGCAATCGCGGGAAGATTCTTGTCCACGGCCGCGCTATCGTCACGCAGCAACAGCACGCTGAACGAGGGATAGTTGTCCACCAGCACGCGCCCATCGCGGTCCAGCATGCGTCCCCGTGGGGCAATAATGGGAATCGAGCGCACCCGGTTGCGCTCCGCCAGTTGGCCATACTTATCGGAATCAATGACCTGGAGCTTCCAGAAGCCGAGGAGCAGCAGCGCGATCATGCCCACGATCACGTAGGAGGCAGCCGCCAGACGTTCCTGCGGCAGTCGATTGTCGTTGCGAAACCAGTACGACACGCAGAACCTGCGCGCGAGCGCTCTTTTCTTCAGGGCTGAGCGGTGCCCGCTCGCGCAATCTCTCTATTTGCAGCGAAGAAGCTGGTATAGTCCGTTCAACGAGGCCCCCACGGCCTCCGATGACTCGACCAAGCTCTCCCATCGCCGCGCGGCTTCCAAAACCGCCATCGTTCGGAAGTCTATCCAAAAGTAGCACTTGCCTACGGGGGGCGCAACCCGTCCCAAAGGGCAGGTAGCGCGTCATACAACGGCAGGCGCGTCTCGATGGGTGACCCGCGCTGTTCGTCAGAACATGGCTTTTAACCCCAACTGGTGTGACGTGCACCCATGCCCCCTGTGTCGCCTGCTCAATCCCTCCTCTGCAGGCTTCGGGTAGGAAGTGTTTCACTTGGAGACTTTTGGCGTTTCGCGCTTCCCGCCGAATCAACTACAATTCTTAGTTCTCCATGGCCTTTCTTTCAGATAAGCCGTTGCGGCTCGCGCTCATTGGAATGTCTGGCGCGGGCAAATCCTATTGGACCAAACGTCTTGCTTCTCTCGGATTCCCCGCGATTTCTTGCGACGATCAGATCGAAGCGCGCCTCGCTCCAGTCCTGCAATCTGGCGGCTATAACGGCATCAACGGCGTGGCCGCGTGGATGGGCTGGCCAGACCGCTCTACGTATCCCGAACGCGAGGCGCAGTACCTGGCGGAGGAGACCGCGATTCTCGACGAAGTCTTTACCGGCCTGGAAAAAAATCCGCACAACGAACTCATTTTGGATACCACCGGCAGCGTGATTTACTGCGGGAACCATTTGTTGCATAGACTGCGGCGGCTGGTGGCCATTGTGTATCTCGCGGCTTCCGCGGACGAGCAGCAGCTTTTGATTCGGCGCTACCTGGAAGATCCCAAGCCCGTTTTGTGGCGCGGAGCCTTTCAGCCAAAACCCGGTGAATCACCGCGCGATACGGTAGCGCGTTGCTATCCGGCGTTGATCGCTGCGCGCCGCCAAAGCTATGAAGCGCTGGCGCACTGCACCGTGCCGGTGGCCGGCTTGCGGGAATTGTCGCTCGGATCCGAAAACGCCACTGCATCAGCCGGTGAACGATTTTTAGAAAGAATCAGGGAGCAACTTTCGCCCCGGAAATAGCCAGGTCCAGACGAAACGCCGATGAGATACCGCAGCACCTCTGGCAAAGCGCCGCTCACCTCCTTGCGAGGCGCGACCCTCCGCGGCCTCGCGCCCGATGGCGGCCTCTACCTGCCCGTGGAGATCGCGCGCCACACTCCCGAAGAACTCGAGGAGTTTCGCCGCCTGCCTTTCACGGAAGTTTGCTTTCGCGTAGTCCGGCCATTCGCCACGCCGGATGTGCCCGAAGAAGTGCTCTGGCAGATTGTCGCCGAAGCCATCAATTTTCCCGTGAAGCTCGTTTCGCTTTCGCCGGCGCTGCATATCCTCGAGCTGTTTCACGGCCCCACGCTGGCTTTCAAGGACTTCGGCGCGCGCTTCATGGCCCGCCTCATGGGCTATTTCGTGCGCGGCGAAGAGCGGCAGCTCACCGTGCTCGTGGCCACTTCGGGTGACACCGGCAGCGCCGTCGCCCACGGTTTTCTCCGCGTGCCCGGCATCCGCGTGGTGATTCTGTATCCCTCGAAGCGCATCAGCGAAGCCCAGGAAAAACAGTTCACCACGCTCGGCGAAAATATCACCGCCCTCGAGGTTTCCGGCACCTTTGACGATTGCCAGCGCCTGGTGAAGCAGGCTTTCTCCGATGAAGCGCTGAACCACCGCGCTTTTCTCACCTCCGCCAATTCCATCAACGTAGCGCGCCTGCTGCCGCAGATGTTTTATCACGTCGCCGCTTATCGCCAGTTGCCGGTGGCGAGCGTGCCCCTGATTGTCTCGGTGCCCAGCGGCAATTTCGGAAACTTAACGGCGGGGCTATTCGCGAAACGCCTGGGGCTGCCGGTGTCGCGATTTATTGCCGCCACGAACGCCAACGACGCGGTGCCGCGCTATCTCCTGAGCGGGGAATACCGGCCAAATGAGGCTGTTGCGACCTACTCGAACGCGATGGACGTGGGCAATCCCAACAATTTTCCGCGCCTGCTCGATTTATGCCGCAACCGCATCGAAAATGTCCGCAAAGAAATTTGGGGACAGAGCGTCACCGACGAAGAGACGCTGCAGCAGATGCACAACGTGTGGGACCGTTTCCGCTATATCAGCGACCCGCACACCGCGGTGGGCATTCATGCCTGGGAAGCCTATCGCAAGGCGCATCCCGGACCATCGCAAGGCCTGGTGTTGGCCACAGCGCATCCCGCCAAATTCGCCGAAATCGTCCAAAAGGGCATTGGCATTGCCCCGCCGCTCCCTTCGCGCCTAGCCGAATACCTGAATCGCCCCAAACTCTCCCTGCCCATGTCCACCAACTACGACAACTTCAAGCAGTTCCTCCTCGCCCACTGAGTCGAACTCTGCGGCCCTTCTCTCAGGTTTGTCTTTGTAGGGGTCGAGCACCGCTCGACCCCATCTCGGCAAGGCGTAAACACATTTGTCATTCCGAGCGCAGCGAGGAATCTGCTTTCCTCTTGGGTTTGTCCTTGCCGTTGTAGCGGCCGCCTTCTGAGGCGGGCGCCTTTCCTGCTTGTGCAGCGCAGGGCCCGCTGTTTTCTGGTGGGAACCCTGCCGCTCTTCTCTTGCTTAGTGCTGGTTGGGAATTCGGGTTGGCTTAGGTTTGAGGATACGGCTTCAAGAAGACCGCCGCAGCCGGTCCAGCAGCAGGAACAGCGGCACGCCGAGCACCGCATTCGCCGCCGCGGCAACCACCAGGTGCATGTTGAACCACGGCTCCGGCTGCGCCAACAGCAACCGGCGCGTCAGCACCATCACGGCCTGGTGCAGCACAAAAAACCCCACCGTCAACGCGAAGCGCGCCACGGGATGCTCGGTATCCAGCCGCGCGCCAATCGACGATGCCAGAAACCCCACCACCGTTTTCGCAATCCCGTAGAGTCCCAGCGGTACGGTCGGTCCGCTCAAGCTGTCCTGCAGCAATCCAATCGTCGTGCCAAGCAGCAAACCCGTGGAAGGATTTCGGCGGCTCAAGCCGAAATAAATCGTAATCAGCAGCGGCAGGTCCAGAAAATCCAGTCTGCGCACATACACCGGAAACGTCGCTTGCAGCGTCAGCGCCAGGATGGTCACTCCCGCGATCGAGCCTGGAAAGAACTTGTGCACCTCAATGTGCGTGTCGCCGCTGCGCAGTTCAAACGTGTCGTTCATGGTTTCACCGCTGCTGGCGGCGCCGTCGCGGGAGTCTCCGCCGGCGCACTTTGCGCCTGCGTGCTCTGCGCTTCCGCTTCTTTCTGGAATTCCACCGGCTCCTGCGTCAGCAGCACAAACACTTCTTCGAGCCGGTCGAGGTTCGCCGCGGGCCTCACGCGAATCTGCTTGAACGGAGTACCCGGTTTCACTTCCAGCACCGTTCCCACCGGCACATCGCGCGGAAAAATCTTGTCCATGCCGCTGGTCACGATCTTCTCGCCCACGCTCACCGTGTCGTCGGCGGCCACATACTTCATCGTCAGCATCGGCTCGCCAGTACCGCCCACCGGGCCCTGGATCCGGGACTCCACCAGCATCGCGCCGACGCCGCTGTCCTTGTCGGTCAACAGCAGCACCTGCGCCGAATCGCGGTACACCTCGATCACCTTGCCCACCGCGCCATCCGGCGTGATCACCGGCTGGTTGCGGTGAATGCCGTCGCGCTCGCCGCGATCAATTTCAATCGTGCGGCTTGCCGTTCCCGCGCTTGCTCCAATCACCCGTGCGCCCACCATCGCCACTTTTTCATTGGAAGTCTTGAAGTTCAGCAGCGCGCCCAGTCGGTCCGCTTCCGCCGCTTTGCTTTGCAGTTGCGAGATGGACAGCTTCAGCGCGTCGTTCTCAGTCCGTAGCGCTTCGTTCTCCCGCGAAGTGCCTTGCAACGCGAAATAGTGGCGCCACACTCCACGCACCTTCACGACGCCCCAGGCCCCCGCGCGTTCAAACGGCGTCACCGTGGATACCGCCCACACGCGGATCAGCCGCCCGCGCGAATCGCGCTTGATCTGTACCGCCAGCATCAGGATCTGCGCAAGCAGCACCCCCGCCAGCAGCGCCAGCGACCGATGTCTTGAAGGAATCGCAACCATGTCAGGGCTTTTTCAGCAGTCCACTATCCGCTTTCAGAAATAACCACCAGCGCATCCCGAAACGTCATCGTCAAATCCGGTTCTCCGGGATTTACCGCCTCAATCCAAGGCCAATCTCAACCGAATTCCAATCATGACTTCAGGCTGGGAAGGATCGATTCAAGCGCATTACTTAAAACTTATAACTGAAAACCTAAATCTGCCTCAATCGATGCACACCATGCGCAGCAGCTTGAAATCGCTCAGCATCTTGCCCGTGCCCAGCACCACCGACGCCAGCGGATCATCCGCAATCGAAACCGGCAAGCCGGTCTCCTCGCGGATGCGCTTGTCCAGATTCTTCAGCAGCGCCCCGCCGCCCGTCAGCACGATGCCGCGATCGCTGATGTCCGCGGAAAGTTCCGGCGGCGTGCGTTCCAGCGCCACGCGCACGGCATTCAAAATCGTCGCCACGCATTCGCTCAGCGCTTCGCGGATTTCGCTGTCGTCAATCGTCACCGTGCGCGGCACGCCTTCAATCAGGTTGCGCCCCTTTACTTCCATCGTCAGCGGCTTCTCCAGCGGGTACGCGGAGCCAATCTCCATCTTGATCTGTTCCGCCGTGCGTTCGCCGACCAGCAGGTTGTACTTGCGCTTCAAATACTGCATCACGGCTTCGTCCATCTCGTTGCCCGCCACGCGCACGGACCGCGAGTACACGATCCCGCTCATGGAAATCACCGCGATGTCCGTGGTGCCGCCGCCAATATCCACCACCATGTTTCCGCTGGGCTCCTCGATCGGCAGCCCCGCGCCAATCGCCGCGGCCATGGCCTGTTCCACCAGATAAACTTCGCTGGCGCGCGCCCGGTAAGCGGAGTCCTGCACCGCGCGCTTTTCCACCGGCGTGATTTCGCTCGGCACCCCAATGACGATGCGCGGGTGTACCAGCACGCGCCGGTTGTGCGCCTTCTGGATGAAGTACGTCAGCATCTTTTCCGTGACCTTGAAATCCGCGATCACGCCGTCCTTCATCGGCTTGATGGCCACAACGTTTCCCGGCGTGCGTCCAAGCATGTCTTTCGCTTCGCGCCCCACCGCCACCACTTCTCCGGTCGCTTTGTTGATCGCCACGATCGACGGTTCGTTCACGACTATCCCTTTGCCGTGCGCGAACACCAGCGTGTTCGCCGTCCCCAGGTCGATCGCCAGGTCGGATGAAAACAGGCTGAACACCGACCTCAGGTTCCATCCATTCTTAGTCATTACTGCTTTCCCCCTGCGAAGAGGATCCTGCCAGGTAGGATCTCTGCGTGCCCGCCCCTAATCCGCTCAACCTTCCATTGTCGCCGGATTCGCTGCCGCACGCAAAAGCGCAACCCGCCGTTCCCCCAATTCACTTCGGCACTACGATGGAAACCTGTTGTTTCGCCGTTCCGCCGCGCCGGTTGGACCCGATCACCACGATGGTGTGCTGGCCCGGTTCCAGCGGCTCCGTGAAATGGCGGAAAGTTCCATCGGGCGAAATATTTGCCACCGCCTGCCCGTTGATGATCAGCGCCGCGCCGGGTTCCGTCTTGCCAATCAGTTCGGCGACGCGCCCGTGAATCTGCGTGCTCTCGATGTCCAGCAGCATTTCCTGCGTCTTGCCCTGGGCCACCAGTGTGAACGAGAAGGTTTCGCTGAATTCGCTGGTCTGCTTCTTGGCGTCGGATGCGGTCACGTTCCAGAAATAGTCGCCGGATTCCAGCCCGCTCACTTCCGCGCTCGTGCCGCTCACTTTCACTTCTTTCACCAGCTTTGTGAACATCGTCGTCGGGCTGATGCGCAGCGTGTACCCTGCCGCGTCCGCCACCTGCTGCCACTCAAACCGGATTTGCGCTGTCTTCGGATTCTCCGAAATAATCGGCGCCAGGTTCAGCGGCGATACCAGTCCCGGCGGCGCCAGCACGTTCGATTTCTGCGTCGGCCCGCCGTTCGCGAAGCTCACTTTCTCATACTGCGTCAGCTCGATCTTTTCATCTCCGCGCTTCACTTCCGCCGCGCCCGTGGCCACCACGATTTCGTGCTCGTTCTTGTTGGGATCGTTCTTTACCGTTGCCCGGCTGTTCTGCTGCACGTACGCCGTGGCATCTTCCACGCTGATGGCCGCCTGCGAGTCGCGCGAAGACCAAGTCGGCGTGGCCAGGTTTACTTCGCCCGTGCTGATGCGCACGGCGGTGTTCGCGCGGTCCTTGGTTACGTTGTTCTCTTCCACCGTGACCAGCGTCTCCGCCTTCACCGTGTATTCCGTGCCGTCCGCAAACGTGATGCGCGCCGCGCCGTCCGAGCCCGTCTGAATCAAATCGCCTTTGTCCAGCGCGGTGTGATAGTCCGCCTCCACCCAGGTCACCGAATTCACTTTCTTTACCTGCACCCGGCCGTCCAGGTTCACGAATTTCGCCTGCGTCTGCGTGAGCGTCAGCGGGTCGTTGTCAACGTTGCCTATCGCTTTGTTGATTTTCGTCGTCGCGATGGTGGTCCAGTCCGGGATGGCCACGTACATCCCCGCGATGATGATCACGAACAACAGCAGCAGGTAGACCGCGACAGTCTTGTACGTCACCGCGTGCCAATACACCTCTACGCGATGAATTTTCGGCGCCTGCTGCGGCGTGGGAGCCGACGTCGGTCGCCGTGGCTCGATAGGGGTCTGCGTTGTCACTGGAGTCCGTGCCGCGATTGCTCCAACCTCGCAATTTAGCACAGCGCTTTGTACCTGCGGGGGCTACGCCGCTACCCCGTACTCAATCTACAAATAGCGTTTCCGTCGCTTTTCATCCCGTAGCGCCATTTGGCCCCGCTTTGTGCCACCCGCGGGCGTCTTCCGCTCATTCTTCCCTTATTGGATGTCCCCGTCTCGCGCACTCGGTCATTTGCGGCCTTCCCGAGATGCTGCGAGCGCCGGCTGCTTGAATACCACTGTCGTGAAGAACTCGATCATCAACCCGAATATTGGATTGCCGATGAGGAGGTTGGCCAGCGGCAGTGTTCCCAGACCCATGTTCATGAAAAGGGAATAGGAGAAGATCGATCCGACCACCAGCCCCATGACGATGCCGTTCCAGGCCCAACGCAGTTTCAGCCCAGACGTGCCGATGGCGAAGCCCATCACTGCCCTATTCAGTAAGACCCACACTAAATTGACAGCCGTAAACTTCAGAAAGCCGCCATGGAATGCCGCGCTTGCGCAAAGCACACCCGCAACCAAGCCGAACAGCGTAGCAATCATGATCCGCTTCATTCGCAGGCGTGGCGATATCTCTGCAATCTGTTCCATCATTACCGCTGTGCCCATATCCGTTTCTCCTTATGCGAAGCATTGAATAAAGACGGCAAGCGAATCAGATCGGCTCGCGATAGCGGCGCAGGCGCACCGCTGCGGCGAGGAATACCGCCGTCACTGCCAGTCCGATCCACAAACCCGGACTGATCAGGAATTGACCGGGAGTGAGTTGCGTCAGCGAATCCATTGACATGCCACCCACCGTGGACGCGGCACCTTCCGGCCCGCCACTGATCCGGTGCCCCAGCATGGCGGCGAAATGCGAAGTGTTGAACGCAATCTTCTCGACGACGCCGATTGCGAGCAGGGGTAGCGCGGCCCATAGAAATGGCGCGCGCCGCGCCCAGCCTGAGACCAGCAGGAGCCCGCCGAAGATTGGCGCGTACCAGAGCGCATGAATGGCCAGCAGGTGGTAGAGCAACATCAGCGACATGTGCCACAACGGCAAATGGGTCCATAGCGTCGTGACGCTCAGACCGCTTCCCAGCAGTACCGCGGTGCTCAGCAGCAGCATGATCCAGTGCGTGACAACGGTGATCGCGAAAGTAAGCAGCGGAAGAACCACCAGCGGAATGCTCGCCTTGGAGAGCACCGTGGTGAGATCGGAAACCGGCAGGGACTTCCAGAACAGGATGCTGCGATCGCGACGTTCGCCGTGCAGCGCGTCGAGACAGTAAAACACCGCGACGATAAAAGTGGTCCCCATGATCAAAAGCGCGGCGAAGTTGTACGGCTTCTCGATGAGCTCGTGCCGCTGCATCGGGTTGAGCGCCAACGCGGCACGCATCTTGTCCGGCAGATGGATCGCACTGATCAGGAATCCGGCCAGGATTAGCGCCGCGACGGCCAGCGGCGCGATATAGATCGAACGGCTCTCCCACAATTCGCGCCGCACCGACCAGTACATGCGCCGAGCCGCCGAGATGACGGCGGGCGCGCGGTCCTGCGTGTCGCGGGGAGACTCCGGCATGGCGTTTGATGGCATATTCATCTGGCTGCTCCTTGTGCCTGGCCGGCCTGTTTGACCATCACGGCAACGAACACATCGGCGATGCTGGGCGTGCGCACTTCGCCAAGGCCGGCGAGTTGCTCACGAGCGACATGATCGAACAGCAGGATGTTGCGGCCGAACACCTGGCGCTCGTGAAGCGGCTTGAGCGCCCGTGCCGCGGCCACCTGCTCGGGACGCACCGTCACTTCCAGATAGCGCCGCTCGAATTCTTCCATGCTGCAATCGAGCACGATGCGGCCGCGGTTGATGAACATGAGATCGGTGAGGACGTTCTGGACCTCTTCCACTTGATGTGTCGTCACGAGGATGGTGCGGCTGCCATCGAAGTAGTCGTTCAGCAGGGAATCGTAGAACTGCTTGCGATACAGAATGTCCAGGCCAAGCGTTGGCTCGTCCAGCACCAGCAATTTCGCGTCAATGGCCATGACCAGAGCGAGGTGCAGTTGGGCCACCATGCCTTTGGACAATTCCCTGACCTTGCTGGCGCGCACGATGTTCGTCTTCGCAAGAAAACCTTCCGCCTTGGCGCGGTCGAATCGCGGATGCACGCCAGCGAGGTAGTCCAGCGCCTGCGAAACCCGCAACCAGCGCGGCAACACAGCGACATCGGCAATGAAGCACACATCGCGCATGAGCTGATCGCGCTCGGTCCACGGGTCGCGCCCGAGCACCTTCAGTTCTCCCTGATACGGAGTGAGGCCGAGAATCGCGTTCAACGCGGTGGTCTTGCCTGCGCCATTGGGACCGATCAGCCCGAGGATGCGCCCCTCTGCGACACGCAAATCCACGCCGTCCACGGCGATGGTTGTACCGTAGGCCTTGCGCAGGCCGCGTGCTTCGATGACTGTCATGGCTTCGGCTCCTTCTCTGCATGATTCGACGACGGGCGGGTTGCGGCAGCATCCAGCAACTCTTGCGGAGTCAGGCCGAGCCGCTGAATGGTTGCGTAGAGCCTGGGCCATTCTTCGGCAAGGAACTTGTGGCGTTCGCCCTGCAGCAGCAGATCGCGCGCGCCGGTATTGATGAACATGCCGCGACCCCGCTTGCTCTCGACAAGGTGCTCGTCGACCAGTTGTTGATAGCCCTTCAGAACCGTGAGCGGATTGACGCGATAGTCGGCCGCGACATTGCGCACCGACGGCAGCGGATCGCCTTCTTTCAGCACGCCGTCGAGGATCATCGCGACGACACGGTCGCGGATCTGGCGGTAAATCGGCTGATTGTCGTTCCACTCACGATCCATCATGTGTTCCAGATAACCTCAAGAGAGATATCTTCCCGTCATTTTGTGCGCGTCAGGTCGAAGTGTGCGTGGACTGGCTTGTCCCCAGGCATCATGTAAGTCCAGTCCTCGGTGTGATGGTTCGCGTCGATCACGGTAAAGACTGCATGGTGCATGTGTCCGTACTGCGTACCGCCGGCGACATCGAGAAAATCGAATTCCACCGTCTTTCCGTCCGGCGACATCTTGCCCGCCATGCGAGGCCGATTGCCGGCATCGCAATAATGCGTCAGGAGCAGGCGATCGCTGTCCAGGTAGAACATGGTGACCGGATGGTCGTAACGAGTCGGATCGTCCGGCGTTCCCACTTGCTTCATCTCATGCACCAGCGCGTTTCCCCGGGAGGTCACGCGCAGCGAGACCTGCATGAGCGTCCCGTCCCCCATCTCGGGTTGCGGCGGGAGGGTTGTCACGTGGCCTTCCCACGAACCGGCCAGAGTTTTCAATTTGTCGAAGGCCTTTTGCGCGTCGGACGGGGGCTTTTGCGCATCAGCCTGGGCGAACGCCACGCTGGAGAGCGACATCAGAACAACAACGGACAACATAAAACGAACGGATTTCATATTTCATTCTCCTTGAGATTTTTTGCTTTTGGGTCACCGTTTTCCCTCGCATACTCAGGTGGAGCGGTCACCTTTGGTCGACAGGTAGTGTTATAGTGAAGCACAACACTAACTCACGTGCAAGCTTTTTTTGATTTTCCTTTCCCGCCGCTCCTGCCGCCGGCCGCTATCCCTTTCAGAACCAAGGGTTTGCAAAACGCAGCAATGCCAGAAGCGATTGCGTCTTACACGGTCTCAGGCTTGGATGATCGCGAGATCTTGGCGAGGACTGCGGTGGCACCTGATGTCCGCAGCGCTGAGTGGCAGCGGGCACTCCCTGCTGGAGCATTCCTTCTAGCATTCATCGCGCTCTTCTCACGATTACTCTACAGCGACATCAAACGCCCGACTCAGCCGGTGACGCCAATAGACGCGAAAACCACAAGCAAAGGTGGAGAATGCAATCGAGCCCCTAAGGCCTGAACTGAGTTTTATGTTACCGGACGTGTAATACACCTATCGAACAACTGGTCCACAGTCCTAAAGGTAACCTTCGAGGTTCTGGAACAGCCTTTGAACCGGAATTCGTGGCGTGATGCCCCGGGAAGTTTTTCTCGGCGCGTTTCGCCTACGTGCCTTTGCGCAGCAGGCCGTGCATGGCAACCTGGGTACCAGCACCAAAGACTCTGAAGTTCGCCAAGTTGCGCAGCGGCAGAACATCTTCCAACTCGCCTATTCGCCCCGCAAAGCAGCCATGAGGGCGGCTCCATTCGGGCTGCCGAGGCCCGTGCACGCGTCCCAGCCTTTACCCGCGGAATAATCTCCATTGCTTCCCGAAGTGATGTCGTGAAAGGTGGGTTCGACTTTAGCGGAATACAACAGCGCATTG